>Ga0247735_1000012_pt1 | contig 263792 bp, 254 predicted proteins | sample UWRJL178409R2_FD_180934 | JGI IMG/M metagenome (GOLD analysis project Ga0247735, IMG submission 180934) | Plant litter microbial communities from Arlington Agricultural Research Station in Wisconsin, United States - UWRJ-L178-409R-2 | ecosystem: Environmental > Terrestrial > Plant litter >... | reverse complement strand
GTCTCTGTTCGGCAGTCAAAAAAAAGGGGTGGTCACTTTGATCCGGAATTAGGTGGTCACTTTCGTCCGGAATACCCTGGTCACTTTAAATCGGAATCAGGTGGTCAGTTTGAGCGGAATCTCCAACGAAGGATTTCTCTTCGATTTTCTTTAACTCTTCAAAGCTTAAAGGATGGCGATCCACAGCCTTTTTTGTAAGTTTAAAATTGTCAAAAGGATCGGAGGGAAGCCATTTGTTTTTAACGCATATAAGAACTACCTTTTTGAAATTGGCAAGATATTTCATTGTTGTATTGTGGTTACACTTACGAATAGACTTTAACCAAAAGGCATATTCAGACATAAATTCGTAGTCAAGATCTGTTATAGACAAATCAGGAACGCAATATTTCCAAATAATAAATTCTTCCGTGTGCTTATAAGAAGTGTTGTAACGCTCTATGGTGCCAGCTGCAAAATCTACGCCTTCTAAAGCCTTCATTTGCTCATTGTGATGTCGAAATACTGTAAGTATGCTCTTCCTTTTTTCCTTATTGCCGGTAAGTATGCATTTAATTGCATCGGCAGTGATAGGTCTATTGTTTTCGAGTAGCGATTTTCTCGCCTGATAAACCATTTGTTGAAGTTCATCTAAGTAAGCGTTTAAAGTTTTGACTTCTTCCTTGTTGCCAAGCGCACGACCAGCCTCCGAACTCCATCTGGCAGGGTTCCAGTTCCGTTTTGTAGAGATCTCTTTTGGCTGTCCATTTACGGTGATTTTAAGATAGACAGGTAATAAACCTGAAGTGTAGTTTTTGGGCTTTCTCATAAAGAATAGGAGCCCGAAGCTTTTTTCCAACATAAGTAACTAAAATAAGGGTTAACAAATATCGATCTGAAGCCATTTTAAATCAAGATGTTTATTAATTGAACAGGTTGATTATCAGTTTACTACAAAGGTTCCGTTGAGTAGTTTTTTCAACATTCAACTACTCAATGAATAACTCAATAGAATTCTGAGCATCTAAGTATGATTTGATTGAGTAGAAGCAACAAAAAAGCCCTTAAATCAACGATTTAAGGGCTTAATGATGTTTTGATATGATAATCAGCGGAGAGCTAGGGAACAAAGATGGTTGTCTTGTGTTCTCTAAATCAGCGCTTTATATATCTTTATAATCCCTAGGTCACCGAATAGGTCACCTGAAAAATAATTCAATTTTCGCTCATGCTTATGGTATAAATATCGGTATTTCTCTGAAGAAATAAAAATATAAAATGAACGCATCGAATCAATTAATACCTTGCTAAGTTTCAAATTATACAAGAAAGCGGTTCGATGTCCCTACATTATCGGCTAATTTGAGTTCAGCCGATACGGGACAAATGACGAATTTTCATGGGGGATTTGAGATGGTTGGTTTTTAACCATTATTGGTTTATGACTAGTAGAAGGCAATGCTGGATAAAATTCTATAACGTAAAACACCTGTGTTATACACCCTGCAGCTATATAGATCAAGGCAACATGCTTAGCATAGCAATGGATTGGGATAGTTATCGCTTTGATCTTCCGCTACGATGTCTAAACAAACAAAATCCTTCTCAACCAATAAATACATCCCATTGTTGTTTTCTTCGAAACCAACACGGTCAGTATTTGCCCATTCGTCTATCGAGTTTTGCGGCATATGTATGGTGATGGTATTGTTCTCAAAGCTTGCAGATAATGCATTGCCCGCAGCACTGCATAAAACATATTTGAAAACCTGCGGCCTAAAATTGGAGATCTCTTCTATATAGCCGTTGGCTGCCAGATTTGCCAGGTCGGTTTTAGTAAGCCTGTACCGTAGCGAATTGCCCTTTATTCTTATCTTCATAAAATAATATTTCCTGGTTTTGTACGGTTACCACATCGCCTATTATAATAATGGCAGGGTAAGTTAATTTGTGCTGGCTGGCAAGCCATTCAAGGTTTCGCGCCATACCAATTGCTGAACGTTGTTTGGGTAATGATGCATGCTGAATTATAGCCGCAGGGGTATTGCCATAACCGGCATTCACATATGTTTTAGATATCTCTGCCAGTTTCTTCATGCCCATATATATAACTACTGTTGCGTTGCTTTGCATAGCCAGTTTCAGGTCTGTGGATAAGCTCCCGTCTTTTTTTGTTCCGGTTAGCATCCAAACACTATCGCTTACCGAGCGGTGGGTGAGGGGAATATCCTCAAATCCGGATGCCTGCATGCTGGTAATGCCTGGTATAAAATGTGTTTTTATGCCGTGTTGCCTGGCAAATATGATCTCTTCGAACCCACGGCCAAATATGAAAGGGTCTCCCCCTTTTAACCTTACTACCATACCTTTAGTAAAGGCATAGTGCCTTATCAGCTCATGTATGTTTTCCTGTGGCGTATAATCGCCGTAAGGTTGCTTGCCTACGTACACCTTTTCGCAGTCTGGGCTGCAAAGCCCCAGTAGCTCGGTATTGGCCAAATTGTCGTATAAAACTACATTCGCCTGCTGCAAAACTTTATAGCCCTTTATTGTTATGAGCTCTGGGTCTCCCGGGCCGGCTCCTAACACAAATAATTCGGGTTTTATATATAAATTTTTCATTTATTGTTTCTTTTTGATAGGAAATTTATGTTTAAAGTCTATTAAGTTTCATTTTTTAACTTTAAAATGTATAAAATTTAACTTTTTTCGATAAATAGTGATATTAATCATATTAATAAATCTAAATTATGAAATAAAACATAAAAATATGTTACTTATTTAATAAAATTTATCATTTTTATTTCATTTTAAATTTTTTTTAAGTTATTATTGTGATATAAATACATTTAAGGTCGCAACTTTATGTATTTGTGGTAAAAAATGCTTTAACATTTAAAAAATATCAAAATGTCAAAACCAGCTATTATTGTTGTAGGTAACGGCATGGTGGGTTACAAGTTTTGTGAAAAACTACTGGCCAAATCATCGGATTTCCGCATAATTGTTTTTGGCGAAGAGCCCCGCCACGCTTATGATAGGGTGCACCTGAGCGAGTATTTCAATGGCAAATCTGCCGACGACCTTTCTTTATCTACATTATCATGGTATGTTGATAATGGTATAACGCTGCATTTGGGCGATCCTATTCAGGAGATCGATCGTTCAAAAAAAACAATTCATTCTTTAAAAGGCATAACGCTTTCTTATGATCATTTGGTTTTGGCGACTGGGTCATCTGCATTTGTGCCTGATATACCGGGTATCGAAAAAGAAGGCGTTTTTGTATATCGCACTATCGAAGACCTGGAGTTGATAAAGGCTGGTGCCGCCGCCGCAAAGTCGGGCGCGGTAATGGGCGGTGGTTTGCTGGGGCTTGAAGCCGCCAAAGCATTAATGGATCTGGGTGTTGCCGAACCCCATGTTATTGAATTTGCGCCGCGTTTAATGCCAAGGCAAATTGATTCGGCGGGTAGCAATATGCTGCAGCTGAAATTAAATCAATTAGGACTGCATATTCATTTAAATAAAAGTACTGCCGTTATTGTGGGCGACAAAAAAATAGAAGCACTTCGGTTTGTCGATGATAGCTTACTGGCTGTGGATATGCTGGTGATATCGGCAGGCATCCGCCCACGCGATGAGCTTGCAAAACTGGCAGGGTTGGAGGTTGGTACCCGCGGGGGTATTGTAGTGAACGAGAAAATGCAAACCAGCGACAGTGATATCTATGCCATAGGTGAATGCGCGCTTTACGAAGGTATGATATATGGCCTGGTTGCTCCGGGCTACGAAATGGCCGACATAGTTGCCGCGCATTTAACACAAGCCGATAAATCCTTCTATGGTTATGATATGAGCACCAAGCTAAAGCTGATAGGTGTTGATGTGGCCAGTTTTGGCGATGCCTTTATAACCGAGCCTGAATGCCGTACCATATTGTTTGAGGACACCCACAAGGGTGTTTACAAGCGCATAAACATTAGTAACGATGGCAAGCAATTGTTGGGCGGTATATTAATTGGCGAGGCAGAAGCTTACAATATGCTGCTGCAAACTGTGAACAATAAAATTGTGCTCCCGCCTGATCCGGAAGATCTGATACTGGGGTCGCGTGGCGGGGCGGCAAGCGAGGGTGCTGGTGTGATGAACTTGCCCGATGATGCACTGATCTGTTCGTGCGAGGCGGTTACCAAAGCTGCTATTTGTGGCGCCGTAAGCGAATCTGGCACTACTGATATAAATGGTATTAAAAAATGCACTAAAGCCGGCACCGGTTGTGGTGGCTGCGTGCCTTTGGTGAAGGATCTGATAGCCGGTACCATGAAAGCCAACGGGCAGTATATTAAGGAAGTGATATGCGAGCATTTTAATTATTCGCGACAGGAGTTATTTGACCTGGTAAAGATCAATGAAATAAAGAATTATGACCTGGTGCTTGATCATTATGGTAAAGGTGACGGTTGTGAAGTGTGTAAACCCGTTGTGGCCAGCATATTATCAAGCCTTTGGAACGATGTAATTGTAAAACAGGAGGTGATACAGGATAGCAATGATCGCTTTTTGGCGAATATTCAAAAAGGGGGTACTTATTCTGTAGTGCCCCGTATCCCAGGCGGAGAAATTACGCCCGATAAATTGATACTGATAGGGCAGGTAGCCAAAAAATATGCGCTTTACACAAAAATAACCGGCGGTCAGCGGATAGATCTTTTTGGCGCCCATTTGAATGACCTGCCCGCTATTTGGGAGGAATTAATAGACGCCGGTTTTGAAAGCGGGCATGCTTATGGTAAAGCGCTGCGTACCGTTAAAAGTTGTGTGGGTAGTACATGGTGCCGTTTTGGCTTGCATGATAGTGTGACCTTTGCTATCGAAATAGAAGACCGTTACAAAGGTATCCGCGCACCTCATAAAATAAAAGGAGGGGTTAGCGGTTGTGTGCGCGAATGCGCCGAGGCGCAGGCCAAAGACTTTGGCATAATAGCTACCGAAAAAGGCTGGAATTTGTATGTATGTGGCAACGGTGGTTCTAAACCTCAGCATGCGCAGCTGCTGGCCACCGATATTGACAACGAAACAGTTATTAAATACCTCGATAGGTTTTTAATGTTCTATATAAAAACCGCCGACCAGTTAACCCGTACCGCTACCTGGTTAAATAAGCTGGATGGCGGGATGAGTTATTTAAAGAATGTGATTGTAAATGATAGTCTGGGCCTGGCTGCGCAGTTGGAAGAAGAAATGCAATTGCTTGTAAATACTTATCACTGCGAATGGAAGGAAGTGATTGAGAGCCCGGAAATGCGTAAGCGTTTTTCGCACTTTATTAATGCGCCCGAAGAAAAAGATCCGCTTGCCCAATTTGAGCCGATGCGCAAGCAGGTGCGGGCAAAAGAATGGTAGGATTTTAATTTATTGATAACATAAGTCTTGACTTATTTAAACATAAACATTATGGAAACAGCAATAACAACTAACTGGATACTGGCTTGTTATGTAAATGATGTGCCCGAGAATGGTGGGTCGTGTATAAAGCATGGCGATGAGCAAATAGCCATTTTTAATTTTAGCCGCCGCGGCGAGTGGTATGCTACCCAAAACCTGTGTCCGCATAAACAGCAGATGGTTTTATCTCGTGGGATGATAGGCAGCACCGGTGAAAATTGCGAACCAAAAGTGGCCTGCCCGTTCCATAAAAAAACATTTTCGTTGCTTACCGGCGAATGCCTTGCAGAGGACGATATGGTTATTAAAACCTATCCCGTAAAAGTGGAGGACGGGCGTGTTTTTATTGGTATATAGAATTTATAAGTCGTCTTGGGTTAATAGCAACAGCTTTTCGGTATTGATGACGCTTATTTTTTTACCCACGGCTATAATTATGCCTTCCTGTATCATTTCGTTCACCATTCTGAAAACAGTTTCGTAGGTAGCGCCTGCATAAGAGGCAAGGTCTTGCCTGGTAAGTTCGATGTCTATGTGCCCTCCTTTGTTTATACCGAACTGGTTTTTTAACGATACTAGCGCTTCCGCTACTCTGCCTTTTACCGTCATATGTGCCAGGTTACGCATTTTTCTTTCAGCTTCTTTTAATTCTTCGGCAAAAAACAACATTAAATCGTAGGTGAAATCGGGATTGGTTTTTAATGTGGCATTAAAAAAATCCATATCTACATAGCAAACCAGGCTTTCTTCTAATGCGGTTGCCGATATGGGGTAATTTGTTGCTTGTTTACCCAATGCGCGGTGCCCAAAAATGGCTCCCTTGCTGGCGAAGCGAATAATCAGCTCTTTATCGCTGCCCCATTTTTTATGCACTTTTACAATGCCATTGTAAACAAAATATATACCGGTAACCGGGTCGCCTTCGCTGAATATTTTCTGCCCCTTTTTAACAACAAAGTTTTTTTTATGGGCAGCAACCGCCGGCAGCCATTCCTTTACGCAGCTTTGGCACAAAAAACAAGATTGGTTATTGCATTTGGTATTTTTCTTCACTTTAATGTATGTTTTAGAGCTAAATTATAACAAATAGATTGTTGTTGTTTGGTTTCGCATTTAAATATGTGGCAAATGTTACATGTATCATGTAATTTTTTATATAAATCGGAATTTATTTTAATATTTAATTGCAAAAACGGCATTTTGGATATTTTTATTTAGCTTTTTATTGAGTAAATGATAATTTATAACTATTTTAATGATTAAAGTAATAAAAATATCTATTTTAATTAATAAAAATTGCAACTATTTATTAAATAGGATATATTTATGATGATAAACAAGTAGGGGAAATAGTAAAATAAATAAAATATGAAGAGAACAAAAGGAGCATAAAAAAAGCCCTGCCGGGAGGTCGCATTCCCAGACAGGGTTAGATAGTTTTTAATCGCTTTAACAAATAAAAAACCAAATCAAATGTACAAAAATGTATTACATCAATGCACTTTCGGTAAAATTCTATTAATTATATCATGTTTTTCATCTTATACAGCTTCGGCGCAGTTAACTTTAACGGGGCAGGTTAAAATAAGGAGCGAATTACGTGACGGGTACGGAACTTTAAAGCCTATTGCTAGTAATAATGCCGCCTTTACATCGCAACGTTCGCGGGTAACCTTTAATTATAAGAGCAGTAGGCTTATTTTTCAAACATCATTGCAAGATGTAAGGCTTTGGGGACAGGATGCCTCAACGCTCACTGTTAATGATGGCAGCCGGCTCAGTCTGCATGAGGCATGGGCAGAGCTGATACTTTCAAATAAAAACGATACCGCTTTCCGGGTATCACCGATAGATTATTTTGCCATTAAAATTGGCCGGCAGGAGTTGGTGTATGATGATGAGCGCCTGCTGGGTAATTCTGACTGGTTACAACAAGCCCGACGGCACGACGCCATTGTTTTTAAGCTGATACAAAAGGGCTGGCAAATAGATTTAGGTGGCGCTTTTAACCAAAATACCGATGCCATTAATTATAATGGCACTTATTATACACCGGCTAATGTACCGGCTACGGTAAAAGATAGTAAAGGCAATGTAGCAAACACGCCTGTAGGCTTTATCCCTCTGATAAATGCTGCAGGGTTAAGCTCAAAAACGGGTAGTCCCGCATTTTTAAACCCGCCGGGCACTAATGGGCTAAATCAAAATTACAAGTCACTGCAATATTTATATGTGGCCAAAAAGTTTAATAAAACAAAAATTTCGGGCCTCTTCCTGGCCGATCAGTTTGGTAAATATAAACTCGATTCGGTTAAAAACATATCCGGTACGGATGAAGGATATATTTATGGTAACCACTTTAACCAGGCGGGTGTAAATAGCAGGTACACAACAGGCGTAATGCTCAACCCTGTTTTTGGCGGCAAAGATCAGTGGGGCTTTAATGGCGGTTTTTACTACCAGGGAGGGCATGATAAAGACGGTTTGAAGTTAAGCGCCTACACCTATACCGTGGCCTTATTATATCGATGCAGTAATATAAGCTATACCGCCGGCTGGGATTATTTATCAGGTAACGATGCATTATCTTCATCCAAAACCAATCACCGGTTCGATCCGCTTTATGGTACCCCGCATAAGTTTTGGGGTTATATGGATTATTTTTATGCAGGCAGTGGCTCACCAACGGGCGGCTTAAGCAATCCATATTTAAAACTTAAATACGTTTCTGATAACAAACTTTTCAGCATGGAACTCGCCGGGCATTGCTTTATGCTGGCTCAAGATCAAAAAGGTACCGATGGGCAGGCAATTGAAAAATACCTGGGTACCGAATTTGATCTCGTCACGGTGTATAAGCTCAATAAATTCACCAATGTAGATCTTGGGCTATCCTATATGGCAGCCACCCGCAGCATGGAATATGCCAAGGCTTTAACACCGGGCACAAGCAAACTGCACCCTGTGTGGGCTTACCTGCAACTCAATATCAAACCCGAATTTTTGAATAAATAACAAACGTTAAACTGCTTTTATTTAAACAGATCATGGAAAAACAACTTACTAAACTCAATATATTTTCGCTTAAAGGCGTACAAATGCGCACTTTCCACATTACCTGGCTTATGTTTTTTGTGTGCTTTTTTGGCTGGTTTGGCCTGGCACCATTAATGCCAACCATCCGCGCCGAACTGCATTTAACAAAAGGGCAGGTGGGTAACACCATTATTGCATCGGTAGCGGCCACAATTATTGCCCGCCTCATTATTGGCAAGCTTTGCGATACCTGGGGCCCGCGTAAAACAGCCGTTAGATTACTGATTGTTGGCTGTCTGCCCGTGTTTTTTGTTGGCCTTGCAAACGATTATACCTCCTTCCTGCTGTTCAGGCTGGCCATTGGGGTTATTGGTGCATCTTTCGTGATCACCCAATTCCACACCTCCATGATGTTTGCGCCTAATATAAAAGGTACCGCAAATGCGGTAACCGGCGGTTGGGGCAACCTCGGCGGCGGCGTAACCAATATGGTAATGCCCTTGATTTTTGCAGCAATTGTGGGCTTCGGCTATACCAAGGGCGAGGCCTGGCGCTACGCCATGATAGTGCCCGGGATAATGATGCTGGTTATTGCCTTTTTATACTGGAAATACACCAAGGATACTCCTAATGGTAACTACGATGAAATAGGTTACGCTAAAGCTAACTCATCCAAAACCGATTGGTCTATACTTGCCGATTGGCGTATCTGGGCACTTACTATGGCCTATGCCATGTGTTTCGGTATGGAGATAACCTTTGACAACGTGGCGTCGCTGCACTTTGTAGATACTTTTAAATTGTCGCAAAGCTCAGCAGGCTTTTGGGCCGGTATTTTCGGTTTGATGAACATTTTTGCCCGAGCGCTGGGTGGTATAGTATCTGATAAGGTTGGCAGTAAGTTTGGCATGCGCGGCAAAGGATTGCTATTAGCCGGTGTGTTATTGCTGGAGGGTATCGGCCTGGTGCTTTTTGCCCATGCAGGCTCGTTGGTAATAGCCATTGTGGCTATGCTGTCGTTCGCGTTGTTCCTGAAAATGTCAAACGGGGCCACTTATGGTATTGTGCCCTTTGTTAATGCCAAAAACGTAGGTATGGTAAGCGGTATAGTGGGCGCGGGCGGTAACCTGGGTGGTATGCTGTTTGGCTTTTTGTTTAAGTCAGAATCAATTACTTACGTACAGGCATTTACCTATATAGGTTATGCTGTAATTGTGGTTTCTATAATTGTTTTTATAACCCGGTTTCAAAAACAGGCCCTGCCGAAGCAAGCGGCGGCACCGGCCTTAGAGTCAAGCATGGCTTAAACATAATAACAATGGCCAAAACCAAGCTATCCACTAATACCTATAAAAGTACCTGCTGCTATTGCGGCGTAGGTTGCGGCGTTGTTGTTTATAAGGAGAAAAATGGAAGCATAACATTGCAGGGTGATAAAGATCACCCGGTGAACAAAGGCATGTTATGCAGCAAGGGGCTTAATCTGCATTATACGGTTAATGATAAAAGCGACAGGTTGCTGTATCCGCAAATGCGCTACAGCAAAAGCATGCCCATGCAAAAAGTAACCTGGGACGATGCCTTAGAACGTACAGCAGCCGTTTTTAAAACATTTATTAATAAATATGGGCCGGACTCTGTTGCTTTTTATGCCTCTGGGCAATGCTTAACTGAGGAATATTATGTGGTTAACAAGCTAATGAAAGGTTTTATCGGCAGTAATAATATCGATACCAATTCGCGCCTGTGCATGAGCAGTGCGGTAGCGGCCTATAAAATAGCCTTAGGCGACGATAGCGTACCTGTTTGCTATGATGATATAGAACTGGCCGACGTTTTTTATGTGACCGGTGCCAATCCAGCCTGGTGTCACCCTATACTTTGGCGAAGAGTTGAGGCGCATAAAACGGCCAATCCGGATGTTAAGATCATTGTGGTTGACCCCCGTGCTACAGATACCTGTGGTATCGCCGATCTGCACCTGCAGATAAACCCCGGTACCGATATTACGCTTAACCACGCGATAGGGCGTGTGTTGATAGAAAATGGCGATATCGATATCGATTTTATAACCAACCACGCTGATGGCTTTGAGCAATACAGTAAATTAGTATTTGAATGCAGTATGGGCGAAGCTGCCAGCATTTGCGGCGTAAGCGAGAAGGATATTCGCCTTGCGGCCAAATATATTGGTGAGGCAAAAGGTTTTATATCGATGTGGACGATGGGGCTCAATCAAAGCTCGGTAGGGGTAAACAAAAATTTGAGTCTGATCAACCTTAACCTCATAACCGGGCATATTGGTAAACCGGGATCGGGGCCCTTGTCATTAACCGGGCAGCCAAATGCAATGGGCGGGCGCGAAGTTGGTGGTTTAGCAAATTTACTGCCCGCCCACCGTAACCTGGGCAACCCATTACACCGAGCCGAAGTACAAAAGTTTTGGGGGGGCACAGAGATCGTAGCCCAGCCGGGCCTTACCGCTACCGAAATGTTTGAAGCTTTAAATGATGGCCGTTTAAAGGCCATCTGGATCATGTGCACCAACCCGCTAACCAGTTTGCCCAATGTACGCCTGGCAGAAGAGGCTTTAAAGAAAGCAAAGTTTGTAGTTGTACAGGAAATTAGCAATAAACCCGAAACTTTGGCCTACGCCGATGTGATACTTCCCGCCGCTGCATGGGCCGAAAAGGAAGGCACCATGACCAATTCTGAACGGCGCATCAGTTACCTGGAAGAAATAATAGATGCACCCGGCGAGGCGCTGCCTGATAGCGAGATCATTTGTCGCTTTGCGCAAAAAATGGGTTATAAAGGTTTCGATTTTAAAAATGCTTCAGAAATTTATGCCGAACATGTTAAGCTTACAGCAAAAACTACTATTGATATCAGCGGCCTAAACTATGACATCCTTAAGCAACATGGAACCATACAATGGCCTTACAAAGCTAAAAAAGGAGGAGCAGGTACGCCACGTTTATTTATTGACAAGCGTTTTTATACCCCAACCCAAAATGCGCTGATAAGCGCAGTTCCCGACTCTTTAAATAGCGAGTTACCCGATAATGATTACCCATTTATACTCACCACTGGCCGTATCCGCGACCAGTGGCACACCATGAGTAAAACCGGTAAGGTTAATAAACTAAACCAGCACATTAAACAAGCTTTTTTAGAGATCCATCCGCTTGATGCCGGGCACCTTGGGGTAAAAGAAGGCGACGTAACAGTGATCACATCCCGCCGGGGAGAGGTGATGGTAAAGGCCAAATTGTCTCCGCAAATAAAGCAGGGAGTGGTTTTTATGCCGATGCATTGGGGCAGAATATTGGGTAATGATCTTAATCGTGTGAATAACTTAACCAGCGATGTGGTAGACCCGGTATCAAAAGAGCCGGATTTTAAGTACTGCGCTGTAAGTGTTCAAAAATATAAAAAGCCTTTTCAGCGTATAGTTGTGGTAGGGGCAGGTGCCGGGGCATACGGCTTTGTAAAATCGTACAGGGAGCTGAACAAGGATGATGAGATCACCATATTCAGTAACGAAAACTTTCCATTTTATAACCGCGTAATGCTGCCTGATTATATTAGCGGCGAGCAGCAATGGGAGCAACTGGTAAAAATGACCGATGAGGAAGAGCCCGGCTACAACATCAGGCTGTTGCGCGGTGTAAGTGTAGAGAAGATAGACCGGGCCAATAAATATGTAGTTGATAGCCGCGGCCTAAAAACCTATTACGATGTTTTGTTGCTGGCTACCGGCAGCAGGGCATCCATCCCCAAAAATGTGCCTGCCTTACCCGGCATATTTAGTATGCGAAACCGTAACGATGCCGATAACTTTAAAAAGCATGTACCAAAAGGCGGGCATGTGGTTATTGTAGGCGGCGGCTTGTTAGGTCTGGAAATGGCAGCCTCCCTTCGCGAAATAGGCATCACCATTACAATTATCCAGCGTACATCAAGGTTTTTAAACAGGCAATTAGATGAGCTGGGTAGTCGGCTGCTGCACGAGGAAATGGCCGATCAGGGCTGCGATATTTTTTATGATGATGAGGTGCAGCTTTTCTTTGGCCGGTCTAAACTTACAGGGATCGGTTTAAGAAGCGGGCGCAAAATAAGCTGCGACGCCATGATACTGGCTATTGGCACGACCCCAAACCTGGAAATCGCTAAAGATTGCGGATTGGATTGTAAACGCGGCGTAATAGTTAACGAACGGCTGCTCACCAGCGATCCATCTATATACGCGATAGGTGAAATTGCCGAATTTGAGGGGACACTATACGGCATCACCGCCGCTGCCGAGCAACAGGCCGCTGTTGTTGCTGCTTATATGAACGGCGATATAGCCAGTTATTACAAGGGTAGCCTGTTTATAAATATCATTAAGATACATGGGTTTGATCTTTGCAGTATTGGTTTATCCGATTGCCCAAATGATAAGAATTATGAGGAGATCGTGTTTATTGATAGGGCCAAGCGATACTACAAAAAGTGCATCATCCACCAGGACAAGCTGGTGGGCACTATTTTAATAGGCGATAAAAGTGAGTTTCTGGAGTTTAAAGAACTGATAGCTAATAAAACCGAGCTAAGTGATAAACGGCTGCAACTGCTCCGTAGCGGTAAAATCGCCGAGCCTGTTTTAGGCAAGCTGGTATGCAGCTGTAATAATGTTGGTGCCGGTAATATCCGCAATAAAATAAATGAGGGCTGCAATAACCTAACCAGCCTTTGCACCGCTACAGGTGCCGGCATGGGCTGCGGCAGCTGTAAACCCGAGGTGAAGAGAATATTGGAAGAAATGCAAAAGGTGGAACAAATAGTTAATTAGTTATCATGCAAAACAGCAACAAAAAGCAGATCAAACTAAATCTACCCGGTGGGGTGGTATCTGCCGGCGATTTTTATGAGATATTGCTGGTTGCCCAAAATGCCAACGCTACACATATTAGGTTTGGCAACAGGCAACAGCTGTATTTTGAAATTGATGAAGCTGAGTTGGATACCCTGGATACCGAACTGTTAATCGCCGGTATTGATTATGAGGTGGATGCCGCCATGTTTCCAAATATAGTAAGCTCTTACATTGCCGATGGTATTTTTAACCAGGAAAATTGGCTAAAGGAAGGGGTTTATAAAGATATTTTTGACCTGTTCGACTATAAACCCCTTCTGAAAATCAATGTGGTTGATGGCAGCCAAACCTTCGCGCCATTTTTTACGGGTAATCTTAACTTTATATCCTCGGCGGTAAGTAATTACTGGTATTTGCAAATCCGGTATCCAAAAACAAATATACTTTATTGTTGGCCTACGTTAATTTATTCGGACGATATCCCCGCCATCGCTAAAGTGATACAGGATGTTATCCTGGCTAATAAAGAGCAGTTTTACGATCAGCCTGAGATAAATTCACAGCTATTGCATCAAATGGTATCGGCGGGTAGCGATTTTGTTATCCAACGAATAGACCAGCCCTTGAAATTACCTGAATTTCAACTGCCCTACTACGAAGGGTTTAATAAACAGGGCGATAAATATTGGCTTGGTATATATCGCCGCGACGAGTTGTTTGCCATAGAGCTATTAATGGACTTGTGCAGCTTATGTATGCAGGTCCGTATCGGCCAGTTGTACATTAGCCCGTGGAAATCTTTATTGATAAAGCATATAGAACCCGTGCAACGCCCGTTGTTTGGTAATACATTGAACAAATACAGGGTGAACATTCGGCATGCCTCAAATGAATTAAACTGGCAGGTAGAAGATCTTTGCGGCCAATGCCTTCAGCTTAAACAGCAATTGGTACGCGAATTTGAAATGGCTGATCTACGCACATTTCGCTTAAGCTTTGTTATCAAGCGGTCACCAAAATCAGGCCTGTACGGGTCCGTCATTATTCGTGAATGCGATAACGGGCTGTTTCAAATAGCGCATACCCGAGATTTTAATCCTAATACCAAAGAATTGGTCATTAAACGGGAGAACGTTTCAAAGGGCGAATTAAGCGCATATCTCATTGCGCTTTGCGATGAATTTTATGCTAGGCAAAGCCATGCACTACAAGTACGGTCAATTGCTGTTGAAAAAGAGAATCCCATTATTGAACACAAGCAGATATATCAGTGTGGATATTGTTTAACTATATACGATGATGCATATGGGGATGAGCAGAACGGCGTATTGCCAGGCACCTCATTTACGACTCTGAATAATTATAGCTGCCCGGTATGTGAATCGGGAAAAGATCAATTTAAACCTATTCAAAAAATGGTTGTATAAGTTGCCTGTTGCTTTTACTGTTTGCCTATGAGCGATACACCGATAAGATAGTTCCGGAACGGGAGGGACTTTCACCGTTATTACGATTCATTGAATTGCAATGATTTGGACTGAAGTTATATTTAAAGGTCTCTAATAGGTCACCTGTCTTTAGAAGTTTTTTATCTTTTGAATTACTCTTTTTAAGGTTTCTGCTGATTCCCAGGCGGTCAAACGCGCAATGACACGCTCATTGAGTCCTTTACTTTTATTGACAGACAAAACTTCCGCATATATCTCCAAAAGTTTCTTGCAGCCGCTTATTGGACTGTCGTTCATTTGTTCGATACAACAGGATAAAAGGCTTTCCAGCGCTTTATTATGCTTTTTAGATACCTGGAACATATTTGAAATAACGAGATCTGTAAAACGCTTTAACGGTGCAAGTTCAATCTGTTCGTGCTTGCCGATGATTTTTCCGATGGCATCGCTATCCATATTTTTCCCGGTAACCCCCTTTATCCATAATTCTGCGGCATAAGTCCGAACCGTTTTATCGCTGCTGATCATACAGGAAGCGATGAACAAATTAGACATCGTACCATGCCGATAATTTAAGGTTAAAAGCGTTTCAAGTGTGTATATGATCAGCTTTTTATCATTCTCACTTGAAAAGTCGACGTATCGTAAGCCCTTATTAATAATATGGGCGATCAGGATATCCTGCTGCCTGGGAGTTAAGTAAAGCAGGCGTTTGATATCATTATGTTCTGCCGAGATATATTCAAACTTCAGTTCTGTATAATCATAAATCGATAATTTAATTTCCTTATGATTAGGAAGTATTTTACTCAACACTGTTCTCAACGCAGAAGTCTTTTTTTGTTTATCACCGAAATTGACCCTGATGATTTTTCTTTTAGCAGCAACGTCGACATTCTTACGTAATTGGTAATCATACTGCTGCCAAACAAAATCTTCCACCAAGGAATGCCATCCAAACTCACCGTTAAGATAGGTATCCGATAAGCCGGAAAATGAAAGCCATTCTGCATCGATATTTGGCGATGATTTGGTTACAGCGGCGACAAGCCAGGCTGATTTAAACTTGTAGCTATCTTTGGGATGCAGATCTTCACCAAGAATTAACCCCATAAGTTCCCGGTATTCTCCTTTAAGGTTTTCGTTCGCAAACTTGATTGCCTCTGACTGATTGTCCGGAAGACAGCGGGCTATCGCCACCTGAAAATCCATATCACCGGGAAGAACATTGGCTTTCTGATACTGGCTCAAACGTTCAATCAGCACAGTTGGAGAAACCCAACAAGGTTCATGAGTGGGCGTAGAAAGTAAGGGAAGACAGATCTTTCTCTCCAACATGAAAAAAGCATTCAATAAAATATGTTTATGAGGTTTATATCCCAGTGAATGCGTATAGATATCCCAGGGCTTTATGCCGCCAAGCCGCGTTTTATAACCATCCCATTTGGCTTTCTTTGCATCCTCTAACTTTACGAATGATTGTTGCATTAATCTTATTGGTTCAGCGGCCACAGGGTTAAAATTCACCAATAGTTGCCCAAAGCTTGTAAAAAACTTAGCCAGCATATTGTCTAAATAACCCATGGAACTGGTCCAGTCGCTTGTTATCATTTTGTAAGCACGCTGGAAAGCGGGCATTAGCTTAAGGATATTATCCGCTGTCATCTCGTTTTGAAATTTCAGAACAGACGCCGGTAACAGATCAAAGTGGTAAGTTTCGTTTTGATCAAATGACTGACTGGCCAGAAAGACAAATTCATCAAAGGTTTCAGGCATTTGGATTTCAACAAAACCTGAATTTGTATCAGTCAGATCATCTTCTGTTAACGTTTCATCGTGTATAAACTCTTTTAAAAAATCAATTAAAACATTCCTTGCTTCAGAAAACAAAGCATCATAATAAGCCTGAATAGTTTCTTTAACGACTTCTGAATTTATTTCACCATATTTTTGAATGAGCTTGGCAGCCCTGAGCTGTATATTATTGTCCTGATGTATAAAGGCCTGGCAGGAGATGATGCAAATTTGTTCCCGATGTCCCGGATATTTTTTAGCCAGCTTATCCAATGTCATTAAAACACCGGCGACAACCGCTTTGGATTCTGATGTTAAAAGTGAGGGAGAATAATCTAAATACGCATCAACTAAAAAATCTTTTTCATCTGTTAAATCCTTCAAATATCTGGATGATGTGTTTACCACCTTACTGTGTGGCGAACTCAATACCTGAAATAACCCATCCTGAAGTTCCATCATTTCGGCCTTTGTTGGTTCAAGTTTGATGAATAGTTCAATAAACCAGCCGGACAAAGTCTGATTGAAATTATTATTGCTTGCTTTAAGTGATTCTTTTAGAAGACGTTTACGATCAATCCTGTTTTCGCCCGTGTATTTTTTAAAAGTATCTATCCATAGCCCGTCTCTGCTTTTATCAGGTAAGTTGATATACCGGTCACTCCAATTAATTCCTGACTCATGATTGAAAACATACCAGATATGTTCATTCAGCGTCACCTCCCGTTTCAGTAAATTTTCGGGAACGTATTCATATCCCCTGAGTAAGGACTTAAAGATATAATTTGGTAATATTTTGGCTATTAACAGAGGCGTTTCAGATACATATTTTTGTTGCACCAGCTCCATGTACCAATCGTAATTTATAAAATATGGCGTAAAATCCTGGTTGGCATAATTATTTATAAAATCACTAAACCAAACGGGGCAATACCAAGGTAAAATGCTGTCTAAAGTTTCTTTGTTTATAACCCCCGAATTACTTTGCTCAAAATCTATTCGTGTGTGACAAACAAAACCGGCAATGCCCAATATAGTACGTTGCGAGCTTGACCATTTTGGCCGATAACTAGTTGTTCCCGCTTCCTGACTATAGGCAGAGTATATCTTATAAAGCTTTTTTAGAGCCGGTACGAGTTCTTTCTTTTTCTCTTTATCCAACCTCTGCAAAAAGGGAATTAACTCCGCTTCTTTTTCATTTTCTAAAATGTCAGTAAACTCTTCAGTGATAGTCATAGCAGCTTAATTTATCAGTAATTTTTTTACCGCTAATATGTGTTTACAAATGCCCCGCTCGCCCTGGTTTTTACTGAACCAGGTACAGGTACATCGCTCTTTATCTCCGTTCAGTATAACGACATGCCTAACGCCGGTGCCCTCTACCTGCGCTTCTATTTTATCATCCTGTCGTGAAATGATTTTTACCTTCCCCTCGAGCAATAGCTTTTCAGCATCCTTTAATCTTGGGTTAAGGCTCATAATGCGGCTTAACTTAAATGGAAGTCGTCTATAGAAGAAGTTATTTTCGTCCAGATCGTATCCCAATAAGCCAATGGCCGAAAGCCGGCCAGTGATATTCTCTATTTTTTGCAGGTCGAGCCCTTCATTAACCGCGAGTAAGGTTGCATTGAATTCCTGGTTGGCATAACTGTAATTGTCCACAAGCTCTACCCATTGATCAGGAATGTCTTCGATCAGTGATTCCAATGCTGCGCCCTCGCCGGAAAATCCGCGCCAGGTATCTCTTGATAATGATAAGGTAAACCTGATAGCTCCGATATAAATCTGCCAGGTGGTGGCCTGCATAGTGGCATGAGGAAAAACCCTTAACTCGTCGGCAATTGCCAGTAAAGGTTCAATTAGTTTTAAGCGGTGTATACCGCCAATAGTTATAGCGTCGTTGGATTTTACCGGCGAAAACATCGGCTTTCCACCTCTGATCAATAAATAATAGTCTGTTTTAGGCTTGCCGGCTGGTATGGTTTTAAATAGTTGCAGTGCCTGGAGGCGATTAAAGGAATGAACCTTTTCAGATTCAGAAAGAAACATTTGTACCGAAGTTAAGCCCTTTATCCATTTAACCGGCAGGGGGACTTTTCGCTCTATGACTTTTTCGTTTTCCCGGTGTAAGCCAACTTCTTTTTGTCCGATAGAAAGTAACACATTTTCGTTTTTACGGATACTGCTTAAGGCGGAAAGCATAGGTTGGTTAAAGTCTACATTAGTAGTGCCGCTCTCTAAAAATTCGCCGTCGTGCCCGTTACTTAACATATCCACCCGCGCATAAACCCCTGCACAGTGAGAAAATCCCTCAAATCTGATTTTTTCATTACCGGCGGTAACAATAGGATCTTTTAAAAGAGCAAGCTGAAAAGGGGATAAGTTGAAACTTGACTGGACAACATTTGAGAGTGTTAGAAGGCAACGCGCTGTTGTATATGGGTCAGTTAAGCGGCCCCAGAAAAAGCACGGTGCATTTTTCTTTTGTACTTCACTATATTTCGCCAAAAACAATTCGTCCAAAGAATTAGACTTGTTTAAGGCCGAAGATTTGGTGTATTGATAGGTGATGGTGTCCGACATTGTGTTAAAGTAGGAAGGCTGATGACTTAACTAAATAGGTAGCAATTTAGTTAAATTACTCAATGTTCAATCTGCGAATTTTAATGTTCACATACCTGCACAAAAATATTCTCACGCCGCGAAGTTTAGATACCTGCAAATTTACGGTAACTACAGACAGCTGTTACGCGCAAGGAGGTATAACGTATTTGTGAATAAAGTTAGGCAGACTTAATGATTGCTTTTTTATGATTTCAAGACAGAGGTTTGAAGTTGGACGGGACTCGAACGGAGTTCTGTATTTTCCTTATTTTCAATAATTTACAAATTTCGATTAGTGAGAACTCCCGAAGTTTTCACGAATAATTTGATATCGTTTGATTCCTAATGACTTATGTAAAAATAATAATTAAAGTTAATTGTTGCATTATATACTGGCATTAATATTCTCTTATTAGGATCGGGATCGGTAATGTGAGAGACAGATAGCGATTATTAGACACCGCAATTCTCACTCAATTTTAAGAGTTTCTACATTGATAAAATCAGAAATTACCCGTTAGCAATTTCGTCCAAAATTAAAACCGTGGTCGAGTCTAACTTTTTGTTGATTTCCAAGCGATAAAGAACGCAGAACCTTTATGAATCCGGCATCGAATGATGACGCGTAGATAATCAACGAAATACGAGAAATCCGAAGAAATAACATGCACTGGTTTGAACGACAACCAAAATTTACTAAAAATATTAGCGAATAATTGATCTTTTTATTACCTTGTCAAGACATTCAGGTTAAAATTTCCTTGGTTTGTCGCCATGTTATAATACTTTTGCACGGTACCATGAACGATCCAGTAATCAGAAGCGCCTTTCATTGCTCTATCTTAAAGCCTGCTCACAACGACCGCAACACGCTAGTGATCGATGAACTTGGCCTAAAAAATGGAATTGTTCGTGCTGATATAGCGGTATTGAATGGTAAGCTTGTCGGTTATGAGATCAAAGGTGAAAAGGATTCGTTAACCCGGCTGCTGCCACAGGTAGCTGCCTACAGTGAAGTTTTTGAAAACTCTTATATCATCGCTGCTGAGAAACACCTGGCCAAGGTCGAACACCATGTTCCAGAGTGGTGGGGTATTTACGCCATTAGTCCCGATGAGCATGGCGCTCCTTGTTTTGCGATCAAACGGAAAGCGGAAGCTAATCCAGCGCGTAATAATTTCGGTATCGCGCAGTTGCTCTGGAAAGCAGAGGTATCTGATATATTGGCGGGAAACTACGGTGTCAAGATAAAGCAAAGTTATACCCGGCAACACCTATATCAAATGTTGGCTGAAGCCTGCGATACGGTCAACCTGGCCAGCATTGTACTCAAATATCTTAAGCAGCGCGAGGGTTGGAGAACAGATCACTGACTACTTTTGTAAAATGATGATTATTGCCGGCCCAATTCCAAACGGTGGGCGTTCCTGGTTTGATCAATTTTAGCGAGCAGTTTTTCAAGTGCAGATCGCCTTTAGAAAAAGCCTCCCCATAATAGAAATCCGCTGTCGTAATTTTGGTAGCCTGTTCGATGTACTGGGCGAAATCTGTCGATTTTTTTAATGCGGAGCCTTTTACTACAAACCAAATATCATTCAAGGTATAGCGGATGTTGGCACTTCGGGACATCCTTAACGGGTCAAATTCAAAATAGCCTGGCGACACAATCCCATAGTCACCATAATTGACTGGTCGGCCGTAAGTTTCAGCTGAAAGTTTTCGCTTAATTTCCTTAAAAAATTTCCAATCATTTCTTGCCACCTGATTAACGCCTTTTCGCAGAAAACTTGTCTGCGGGAATGCACCACTGCAAATGGTAAAGGATTTCCATTCCGATAGGAACGGAAATCCATCAAGGATAGCGATGATCGCATCCGAAAAATCCTCGATCTGTGAAAAATCAGAATCGGCAAGATCTAGGATCAGATGCGTGTCCGATGCTACAAAGTTGAGTTTTTCCAATACCGTAGCGACATTGTTGGTAAATCCTGCCGCGGTAATGTCCTCGATCTTTACACGCAAACCAAGGTCGTTGATTTTAAAAGTCGTCATCACTTTTCGGATACATTCAATACTGGCATTGTCAGATTTTATCCGAACCACCGGAGCGGGGTGCATCGGAATAAGCACCGCGTTGAGTTGCAGATAAATATATTCCAGGCAACTCATCTCGTGCACCTGCATACCGTTCAGTTGGAAGGTATCAATAAAGCAATCGGCATTCAGCCACTTCTTCAAAAATTTTTTGTGGCAGAAGTTATAGATATGCTCTTCCAGGGTCTTGGGTTTTTTTCCGGTCTGGTTATCAAACTCCAGCGGCGTAACATCGAACAAAGGGCAGATATGCTTGCGCGTAAATTGATCCAGATTGGCTAACGCGGTAAATTCCCCTTCCTTCGATTTTAAAACCGGTATATAAAAACTACTGTCCATCGTTTAACTATTTAGGTTACCAAGTATCTTCAAAACATTTTCTGACCTCTCCCTGGCCAATAAGATCTGTAAATAAGAAATACTTACCGGTTTCCCTCCGCAACCTTCCAGCCAAAAGGGCCGGGTGGACCGCTAACGTTTCTGATTGATTGAGTATCGTTTCATTGGAAGGGCTGAAGCGTACCAATGATTTCCGCCAAACCTCATCCGGGATTAAAGCATTTAACGCGTAAGCATCCGCTTCCTGTTCAATACCCCCAACTTTCACATCCAGGTCATCGAATATGACATTGAGGTCATCATTGAGGTGCAGGATGATGTGTGCCAGTTCATGGAAGAGAACAAACCAAAAATTGTCGAGCCGGTCATGGCGAAGCGTCATGGCTACGACCGGTGATAAGTCACGTGCGAGCAAAGCCGCGCCATCCAAAAACGTGCCTTCCAATACAGGCTCGATTATGAAATGAATACCACTGCTCATCAGATATTCAGCCGCTCGGACAGGTGCATCGGTCTCCCTGCTGAGTTCCGCCAAGGCTTTGAGCCATTGCTGATCAATCAGGTCTTTATGAAATACATTTTCTAGTGTTTGATCCTGCGCTTTGATCAAAATACGAGCATACCAGGCGTTCAGGGCATACTCATTTAACGCGCTACCTGACCTTATGGATTGCCGGTTGAAAGCATATTTAAAATCGTTCATCCCCGCATTCTCGAAAAGGTGTTGCAGGAGTACCGGCGATTGTTTTGCAGCATCATTGATCGAGCCTAAAAAAGTCCCGAACCAATTGCGCTGGAACATCTGCTTGAAAGGGTAATTTTTGATGTCTAATTTTTCCGGCGCCTCAACCGCTCTTAATTGAACGTCTGCGTTGAATTTCAAACCTAATTCCCTGGCAATCCTTATCAACGTTTTTAAACTTGCCGACTCATATTTTTCCGATTCGTAGCGTTGGATCTGTTGCATTTTCAATTGCAACTTTTCGGCCAGTTCCGCCTGGGTTAACTGGTTGGCGATACGGGCACGGATCAGGGCCAGCGGTAATTCTTCAAGCGCATTAATCTCAGAGACAACGATTCTTCCTTCTTTCAGATCCTCGTACTCTATAATGTCTGCTAATAGCTCATCGAGTTGCGATTGAATAGCATTTTTGTGTGCTTCCGCAATTTTTGGATGCACATTTTCTGGAAGCGAAAAAACAAAACCTTCCAGTGCATTTTGAAAATCATCAGCTTGTGATTTTGCAATTTTGTACTGTCTGTCGTTAGTGATCATTTTCTTCCTTAGATTAAGTAGTTTACAATTTTTATGATACCTTTTGGCTCGCCGCTTTCTTTGTCCTTCTGGAAAAAATCGACAAAGGGTTTGCCACTTTCGCCTTCTATCCAGAACGCCGGAAAATACTCTCCGCCGTACTTGAATTTTTGTGTTACCCGCCCCGGGTCGAATACTAACAAAACCGGGTCAAGTATATCCGGGTTAACATTCGCACCATCCCAACAAACTTCATAGTCATTGGGTAGCGGTTTCGCGGTTACATAACTCCCATCCAAGAATATTTGTGGACAGCCGGCCTGGAATAAATTCTCAACGCCTGCACGAAAACCTTTAAATAACGATAAGCGTCTCGGGTTATAAACGAAGCGTTGTTCCACCTCTCTTAAGTCCGCTTCCCATATTCCGGGAGGCAGTAACGGCCATAACGCATTTTCAACATGAATAAGATCGGGTATCATAACACAATTATTTTGTTGTGTTAGCAAAGTTAAGCAAATATTATTGGTATTTCCAAATGTACTTGTGCCCAAAGTTAAGCCGTCAGGAAACTTTAGAGGCAAATACGCGCAACTTTTCCAACAAAGTCCCGCACTTTAAAACTGAAAGTTCATTTCAATCGCCTTCTAAAATGATCCTATCGGGATCAGTCGGTTACCGAACTATAAAAAGCTACCTTCCATTTTAAAAAGGAGATTAGCCGAAAGTTTTCGATGGATGCAAAGTCACCAATAGCAGCACAGTTGGCAATAGCGTGCACGTCGTGGAGCACATGGTTAAACGCGTTATTTTTGTCCCGGTCCTCGGATTGAAACGGAGAGGGAGCGACTGCTGGGCGGTCAGGCCTTATCTTATTTACTAATCAATAAAACACATTAAATAATACCAATTATTTTCATAAAAATATCTCATTATATGATATAAATTATTGTTACTTTCAAGCTTGGAAAATAGTAACAATGAACAGGATAAAAGCGGTCCTTGAGGAAAAAGGCGTCAAGCAAACTTGGCTGTCGGAAAAAATTGGGAAAAGTTACAACATGGTTAACTCGTATGCTCAAAATAGACGCCAGCCAAGTTTGGAAATATTGAATAAAATTGCCGAAGTATTAAATATTGATATTAAAGATTTGATCGCATCCAAAAAGAAATAGAGAATTTATGCTAACAGCAAATTTAAAATCACACATAGATAAATTATGGGATAAATTTTGGGGAGGAGGAATCGCCAATCCATTAACTGCAATCGAACAGATCACATATTTATTATTCATGAAACGAATTGATGAAATGGATTTAATTATGTCGAAAGAAAATAGTAATTACAAGTCTATATTCGAAGGGACGTACAATCCGCATGATTCAAAGTCTAAAAAAGTTACACGTGATAAAAATGAACTTCGATGGAGCAATTTTGAGACTTTAAAGCCAGATGTTTTATTGCAGCACGTTCAATTCAATGTTTTCCCTTTTATCAAAAATTTAAATGGACAAAACAGTCCATTTGCAATGTCAATGCAAAATGCTGTGTTCGTTATGCCGAAAGCATCATTATTGCAAGATGCTATATTAATTATTGACGATTTGTATAGGGAGATAGAGTCTGGTTTAGCAGGAAAACAAACCTTTCAAGATACTCAAGGTGACGTTTATGAATATTTATTGTCTGAAATTGCTTCCGCCGGAAAAATGGGGCAATTTAGAACGCCTCGGCACATTATTAAACTTATTTGCGAATTGCTAGAGCCGCAATTGGGATATAAAATTGCAGATCCAGCATGTGGGACTGGTGGCTTTTTGCTCGGTGCATATCAATATATTTTGACTCAATTTTCATCACAACCGGACAATGATGAGGACGGGTTCACGAGAGGCTCAAATGCAGATAACTTAAAAAACGAGGACAGAGTACTGCTAGAAACTGAAACTTTCTACGGTTTTGATATCGACCCATCGATGGTCCGAATCGGATTGATGAATTTGATGATGCACGGTATAACAATACCGAGACTTGAAAATAAAGACACTCTTTCAAAGGGCTTTAATGAAGAATCGAAATATGAGATGATTTTAGCAAATCCACCTTTTACTGGTAGTATTGATAAAAATGATCTAAATGAAAAATTTGAACTTGGGACAAATAAAACAGAATTGTTATTTATTGAACAAATTTTCAATATGCTTAAACCGGGTGGCAAAGCCGGTATTATCGTACCGCAAGGTGTTTTGTTTAGCTCGGGTATAGCATTTAAAAATGCTCGTCAACTATTGATAGAGAAGGGCTGCTTAGAGGCGGTTATAACTATGCCTAGTGGAGTTTTTAAACCTTACGCCGGCGTAGCTACCGCAATTTTAATTTTTACAAAAGGTGGAAGCACGGAAAATGTTTGGTTTTACGAAATGAAAGCGGACGGATATTCTTTGGATGATAAAAGACTAAAAATCAATGAAAGTGATTTACAGGATATAATATCAAATTATAAGACTCGAAATTTTAAAAGTACTCAAAATCGCTCTGGAAAATCCTTTTTCGTACCGGTACGAGAAATAAAAGACAAAAACTTTGAACTGAGTATTAATAGATATAAGGACAACTTTTTCGAAGCTGTTAAATTCGAAGAACCAAGAGTTTTATTTAAGAAACTATCCGATTTGGAAACTGAGATTAGTAAAGGTCTTAAAGAGCTTAGAAAATTTATAAATTAGGAATGCCTAAAGAATTATATACGATTAGTGACTTAATTACCACATCTGGTGTCTTTTGCGATGGTGATTGGATAGAAAGCAAAGATCAAGACCCAAAAGGAGAGGTTAAATTGATCCAATTAGCGGATATTGGTGACGGGGTATTTTTGAATAAGTCTAATAAATATATGACCATGGAAAGTGCTGTAAGAATGAAGTGCACTTTTCTTAAGCCAGGCGATATTTTATTAGCAAGAATGCCCGAACCGATTGGCAGAGCATGTATTTTTCCCGGGAGCGACAAAATTTGTGTCACTGTAGTAGATGTAGCAATAATAAGACCTGAAAATGATAACGTTTCAAATGAATGGCTAACATTTAAGATCAATAGTCCAGAATTTAGGCATTCTATTATTGAATACTCTACCGGCACTACTAGAACCCGTATTTCCAGAGCTAATCTGGATAAACTTAAATTCAATTTACCTAATTACAATCAGCAAGTTTTAACGGCCTCCATACTATCAAAAAGTCAAAACTTAATAACTGCCAGAAAAAAGGTCACGCAATTATTAGACGAGATTGCGGAATCGTTTTTTTCCAAAACATTTTTCTCATCCAAAAAAAGCAAAGGTAACCCATTTACGTTTGATGAAATTAAAGAACCTGGAAAAGGCACTTTTTCAAATGGGCCGTTTGGTAGTGACCTACTAACCTCAGAACTTACAAAATCGGGAATTCCAGTTATTTATATCAGAGATTTAAGAAACGGTTTTTTTGATTGGAGGAGCAATGTTTTTGTAACCAGAGAAAAAGCTAATTCGCTACCAAGCTGCATAGCGTTACCAAATGATATATTAATTTCTAAAGTTGGTGATCCACCAGGCGTAGCCGCAATTATGTCAAATCAATTTACAAAGGCTGTAATAACTCAAGATGTTATTCGGTTAAGAGTTAACACTAAGATCGTCCTACCGGAGTACGTTCAATTTTACCTAAACTCAAAGTACGGACGATGGCTGATTGAAAACATATCAGTAAAGGGCACACGAAATAGATTTTCTCTGAACGAATTAAAAAAAACGATTTTAAACGTGCCTAGTTTAAAACGTCAAAAAATTTTTGCCGATTTCATGATAGTAATCAATAACTTAAAAAGTAATGCATCAGGCTCTCTAAATTATTTGGTTGATATTGACAAAACCTTATCGCAATTAGCGTTTGACGGTAAACTTAATTATAAAACCAATCAGAATGATCAAAATGCTTCCTTTACCCTTTCGGCTTTTGAAGACAAACCCGAGTTGGCTAAAGCCGCAATTGATTCATTTAATAATTTACTTGCAAAACAATACCACCAACTTCCTAACTATTCAGACGATCAACAAATAAATAATAAACTTAAACAGTTAGAACAAGAAAGAAATTTGACGGGAGTAATCCCTTTGGATATAGATCATCTAAAATATATAATAAAAAAAGATTTCGCACGCCCATTTAGAGCCGAACAGCTACAAAGCTACCTACAAAATCAAAACATTGAATTTTCCTATGACCATTTTGTAAACTTACTCTTCGATTTATTAAAAGGAAAAAAAGCTTTTTTAAAACAACAAATAACTGAAAAATATCGTGAGCCTGAAACCGAGGTTACTTCGCTAAATAACGACCGGTCCGATAAGCAATTTCTTCTGGAGTTAATACCAAATTACGTATGAAGCTATTACGTTTAAAATTAACTGAAGATTTCAGAGGTCTACGAAACAATTTCGAAATTTCATTTTTTGATCTTTCATCAAATAAAGATCCTTTTGAATTCAATCCCTACTGCCTAGTGGGACGAAATGGCTCTGGAAAGTCAAATGTATTAGAAGCCTTAGCAAACATTTTTTATCATATTGAATGCATCAATCTAAATTTTAAACCTCGGGGGTTTGAAAGAACTCAGAAAAATAATAAAGGGTTCGATGCAACAATGAGTTCTCCGAATTCTTTTGAGTTGGAGTATTTGATCCCGGTTTCTTGGGATCTAGTGGATAGAACATGGGATGAAAGTACGAACAGTTGGGATAGCTTAAATTACGCCCATATTAAAATTGTTAAGAACAAATCCGAAAGGCCATTGATCTCAATTGTCAATCATTCAGATTTCACCAACCAGCCAAAAATTCCAGATCGCATTATTATTAAACAGATTTTACCGGAATTTATAATTGGCTATTCATCGGGGGAAAATGAGGTGCTTAGTTTACCATTTTTCAAAATGCGATTTATTCACTTTGATGAATACGCAGACATTTTGACAAGAAGATATGACTACAAAAGACCCGAAGGGCGACTGATGTATATTGATTCGCAATTCAGTCAAACTATTTTATTGTCTAATTTTTTGATGCAAGACAAAAAGCATTTAAAACCATTTACTGACAAAAAAAATGGATTGGGGATTTTAGGAATTGAGCGGTTTAGAATTTTAATTCAAAAAAATGTAGTTCAAAAATATAAGCCGGAGGTCATTGAAACTTTTACGGTTGAAGAAAAGTCTGATAAAGCTAATTTCAACGTTGAATTGACTACTTTGATTCGACCCGCTTTGGACAAATTAATTTCTTGTTGCACAGCATATAATGAAGACGATAGTAATTTAATTTTAGATTTTTGGGTGGATGATGCTTTAAGGGCTTCATTTAAGAAATCATTTACTTCATCACTTGACTTATTTAGGACATTCCAAATTTTACATACATTAAACTTATATGACGTAAGCTACCAATCAAAAAATGATCTGTATAATAGTGCAAGTTTATATGTTAATGAAACAGTGCCAACGCTACCCTCACATAAGCGAATTTTCAGAATAAAAGACTTTACTGTCCATAAAAAAGAATCAAAGAAAACACTTTTAACTAAGTCGCTATCTGATGGCGAACACCAATATCTTCACACAATGGGTATCTGTTTGCTACTCAGGGAATCTAATTCGCTATTTTTATTGGATGAACCCGAAACCCATTTTAATCCAGATTGGCGATCCAAATTTATAAGTATTTTAAAATCATGTTTGAAAGAGGACAAAAATGTTTTGCGGGATATTTTAATTACAACTCATTCTCCCTTTCTAATTTCAGATTGCAAGAAGGAAAACGTAAAATGGCTTTCAACTGAAAACAAATCAGGGCCAAACGAAGTGACCATTAATACCTTCGGGACTTCCATTACAAAGTTGATGAATGAGTTCTTCGGAAAAGGTCGACAAATAGCGGATTTGTCCTGGCATAAGATGTTAGAGGAATTAAAATCTGATGATATTACCTCCTTAAATGATGCCTTATCGAAATTTGGAGAATCACATGAAAAAAACATGATTCTACAAAAACTTAATAAACTTATTTTGGAAAGGGGGGTAGAATAATGATTTACACTCTGAATTATGTTTCCCACCCTATCGAAAGGGTAAACCAAGTTGTCTTTGTTTTTTTACAAAACTCTATACCAAAAGGTATATACAGCCATAATTTATTTCCTGAATGGTTCATTGATGTTTTAACAAATTCTAGAAGCAGCGACGGAAACCAAAGTTTTGATGAAAAATTTGAAGAAGTTTACAACCAAATTCAAGCATTAAATATTAATCGTCGGAGTGATTTATTTAGAGAATTTAGCGATGGTATAGATGTAAGGAGTCTTTGTAGTGATCCTGCAAAACCAGTCGTTCTAAGCGAAAATTATTCCGTTGCTTTACACCGGGCTTTAAACAAATTATTTAAAGATCATTTTTATGGCGTTTCGCTAAACTCGAACAAAACAATTCAAACGAAGTTGAATACAAGTTTAAAGGAGCATTACATTTCCTTTAAAAACGAAAACAACACTGGGCGAGTGTGTCCTTTCTGTGGATTGCATGAATATGCGATATTAGATGGAGAGTCTAAGGATGATTATGATCACTGGCTCTACAAGGCTAAATACCCTCTTTATGCGGTGAATTTTTCGAATTTAGTTCCAATGTGCGACAAGTGTAACCAATCTGGTGTCAAGGGTGTTGCAGATGTGTTACATAATTCGACAACAGGTCTCAGACGGAGATCATTTTATCCATACGATAAAAATAACGGGGTTAGTGTAAAAGTTACAAATTTCACAAGTCCAGGACAACTTTCCCCGATTGAAAGAGAAAAATACCCCTATGGATTTTTCGAAGTGGGTGTGAACGCCAATGACAATTCCGAATCGGACCAAGTCGAAACTTGGAAAGATGTTTTTAAAATTAGTACAAGATATAATAGTTATCTAAGTCAATTTCATAATGATTTGAAGAGCGAGTTTCATGAAGATTATTTACAGTCACACCCTGAAATCACTCTAGACAGAGATGTTAATAAATTACGGCAACTTTTATTTCAATTCAAATCTCGTCTTGGCAATCCCCGCCGTAAGACTTGCGTCTACATAAATGCAGCATATATTGATTTTTTATGTCGTCAAGAGAATACGTATTTGTTATATTCTTTTTGTAATATAAATTTAGCGGCGTGAAGCAAATTGCTCGTCATATCTTGAAAATATTATTTTCTTAGGTAGGCCGTTGTTTACCAATAAGAAACTGGAGGACAACTTCTTTCTGTTGAAGATCTATAAGATTGAAGGATCCGAATATGGGCCGTTATATGATTACCAATTAAGTTATTACTTAAAAGCTAATCCGGATAAAGAAGAAGCGTTTTTCAATCATGTTTATGATATTGTAATTAGCCGAATCAGGCACTTCAAACGACAAGATCCTTTCTCATCGAAGTATAAATCTGGCCTCGATCAAACGCGCAAGCTCGAAGGCTTTTTAGAATTCCTGAAAACCATCGATCGCTGGCATAAAGTTGAACCTTTGGAATCGGTCATCGGCGAAAAAGATAAACTGATCGACCAATTAAAAGAACGGGTTGCAGAACTGGAGTTATTGCTAAAACAGGCTAAAGAATTCGATGCCAATGAAAAGATCGTGATCACTACCGGTTATATCGCAGCGTTTATGGATTTGATGGAACAGTTGCAGGGTTTAAGCCTGGGCGATAAGAAATTGACAACCTCGCAGGGGCAAAGCCCCTGGTATAAAATGATCGCCAAATACTTTATGCATGGTGATAGACCTATCTCCATTGATACGGCACGTAATTACTTTCCCGCCCGGAAGAATGACAAACCATCCAAGTATTTGAATATCGCCGAAGAAGATAAGCTGTTTAAGATCGTTCCCAAGTCAAAGAAGTAGAACTACCTCCTCATTCGTGACCAAACGCCTCCATTGGTCATTCATTTTTATCCTTTCGCCTTGACATTTGCTTCCAGATCGTTCAGGCGGCTTTGTTTCATGCCGCTTTTGAACACGTTAGAATTTGAACTTAAAACAAGGAGGGAAAGATGAACTTGGAAGTGATCACCAAAGAAGATCTGAAAGAATTTAAGAATGAAATGCTCAGCGAAATTAAGCAGTTGATGCAGCCCGGACAAGGGCAATCCAAACAATGGCTAAAAAGCGCCGAAGTGAGAAAGTTATTGAAAATCTCACCGGGGACATTGCAGAACCTGCGCATTAATGGCACGCTACGCTTTACGCGCATCGGTAGTCTTTTGTACTACAAACAGGAAGACATTAACAAGCTATTGGAGGGAGGCCTGCAATGAGGTCGTCTGTATCAGCGCGGGAACTGGCCGGGTATGGCAAGCTGCTCAAACGTATGCGGGGTGATGGCAGGCTGAATGCTACGCATGTCAGCCTGTTTACAGCATTGTTTGTCCACTGGCAAAGGAATGGCTTCGCCAGTCCCTTTGCGGTGACAAGACGTGATCTGATGGCTTTCAGCAAGATCGCATCAATTGCTACCTATCACAAATGTATCCGGGAACTGGATGCATTTGGTTATATCCGTTACCAGCCATCCTATCATCCAAAGCTTGGCAGCCTGGTTTACTGGCCTGCCGGATGGGAGGCAGCCGGATGAAAAGTAACTTTATAGCGGTATATCCGGATAGCTGCGTAGAAACGCAGCTATGTAATCAAATATCTAACAACAAGTCAGGCCGCTTAGCGTCCTTCCGCGAAAGCGGGGGGAGCAAGCGGAAGTCGGGCGCACCCGACTTTTTCCGCTTGCCCTGCGGGCCAAGGCAGATTTGCGTATACCTGCGGTATACTTTCCCCCCGCTGAAAGCTGCATTCAAGGATTATAGTATACTCGGAAGTATACCGGAGTTAGATAAATAGTATCAGGTAATATAACAGCAGATCAAGGTATATAATGATAGATCAGGCCATATGAAAGAAAGGGTGAATAGAATAATGACAAAGGATGAGAATGTAAAAACGATAAGGTTCCCGGTAAAGACTGACCAGAAATTAATGGCCATCGCGAACAAATGCGGGCTGACGAAGCTGGACTTTTTTATTTATATGGTAGACTATTTCTACAAGAGTAAGAAAGATCCGAGGGACCTGAATGATGAGTTGTTGAAGAACGCCATCCATAAAAAGACGGATAATATTATTGCCTTTATCAGGACGCAGGAGCAGGAGTTATTGATCCCGATGAAGAAAGAATCGGAGCGAATGATCACCGGCCAGTTGAAGATCGTTGATTTTTTTAATAACCAGATCATCAAACATAACGATGAACAGAAAATAGCATCTGCCGCCCAAGCCACGAGCATCAGCAACATAGCAGAATATTTAAGAAAGCTGGACACGGCCCAATACGACAAGAAGCGATTGAAAACGATGTTTTCTTCGATACTGGAGTTTTACATTAACTCCAGGGAGCAAATGGGTATGATGACCAAGCAAGTGGAAAAAGATGCGCTAATTCAAAATGCTCGGCAGCAGCTTAATAATCTTTAACGACACCCATAAACGCAATTACCATGCATGTGAATATCACCAAAAGTGAAACCGGCAATAACAAAGGGAGCAGCAGCCAGCTAGTAGCTTACCTGGAAAAGGAGAACCGGATTGCAGAGGCGCAACATAATAATTTAAGAACGCCGGAATATTGGTTTAACCATACCAGTAATACCATACAGCCCTACGAGGTGAGACAAACCATCGATAATAATGTTGCCAAGTTATCCAAAGACGACGCGAAGTTCTTCCTGATCAATATCAGCCCGAGCAGTAAGGAGTTGCTTTTTTTGAAAGAACGTTTCGGTGAGGAGAAAACAAAGGAATATTTAAAAGTCTATGCAAACGCGGTGATGGATGCATATGCGAAGAATTTTAAGCGTAACGGTGTAAATGGAAATCAGGATCTGGTTTATTTCGGAAAGCTGGAGCTTAACCGGTATTACACTTATAAAGACCTAGAGGTAAGAAAGGGGCTGGCTAAGAAGGGTGATATCAAACCGGGCGAACAAATGCATATACAAATTATTGTCAGTAGGAAGGACGCCAGTAACAGTATTAAGCTAAGTCCGCTGAATAATTCTAAGGGGAGCAATGCTGCGCACAGCCAAAAGGTAGGGCAGTTTGACCGGGTGGCATTTAAAAAGGCTACGGAAGGCTTATTTGATCAGATGTTTGGATATGAACGGGAGATCAAAGAATCATTTAAATATGCCAATACTTTAAAGCATGGTTCGTATGAACAAAAGCAGGATGTTAAAGAGCAGTTAAAATTTGAACAGACAAGGAGTCTCGAAAAGCATCATAGCCATGGCAAAGGATTGCTGGAGGTATTGTTAGATGGGGGTGGGAATTACATTGCGCCGGTACCGGATGATCTGAAGCGGAAAAGAAAGAAAAGGAAAGGTTACGATAGGGGAATATCATAGTTGATACAGATCAGACGACTCTTCTCGGCCTTTTCTTTCGTACTTCCGCAACTGGGACATCCACTTTTTGCGGGTCAAATGCCCGTACGTAATTCTTGGTGACAGGTAAAGGCTGGGCTATAATATCGGGCTCTTCGTTTATATTAACCGTCAAATTTTTGCCATCCAGCAAGGTGCCGTTTAAAGCTTCTGTAGCATTTTCCGCACCGGAACGATCTGCCATTTCAATAAATGCGTAACCTTTGCATATTTTGGTTTTCTTATCCCGTACAATTTTGATAGTACTGATATCGCCGTGCGGACCAAAAAGCTTTGCGAGTTCTATTTCTTCTATATCAAGCGGGAAACCGCCTACAAATAACTTAACCATATTAAAAAAACATCTTAAAAGATCATTAAAAAGCCCCTTTAACGGGGCTTAGCATTATTTTGATTTCTTGAGAAGTTCTACTTTTTCCCGCTCACTGGCCAGTAGACGTTCATAAAGGTCAACAATCTTTTCAATTGTATTGAATGTGGGTTGATAGTTTAATGAACTTGCAATTAATGTTGAGCTATCACTACTGGTGTTGTGGAAAGTATTTGAAATGATATTGAACACAGCTTCTTCGCTAAAGTTCTTTATGCCTTCAGGAGTAACCCCTAAGATCTTAGCGATCTTTTCAAGCAAATCATCTTCAATCTCTTCGCTTTGCTCGATGCGCGACGCTGTTTGTTGACTAATTCCAAGCTCGGTAGCAAATGCTTCCTGTTTGATGCCTCTCAATTCGCGTATCCGACTGATCTTCCTGCCGATATGTTTGTTATTTGGTTTGGCTGATGTTTCCATGGTATCAAATATAATTATTTGTCTGGGACAAGGATAATAAAATGCAAGTTAGCAACAATTATCAAAATGAGTAAAATACCCGTAAACGTGAGTAAAATACTCAGGCATATGGGTATTTTACTCATCGTTTGGGTTCGGTACTGGTATTATACACGCTTCCTTTGTTCTGCCGGCTAATGGAAGCAGGTATTAAACAATAGTGTTATGCATATAGGCAGGTTTGCACCCTGGGATTGCTTCCCGAGGTTGTTAAGGTTTAGTGAGGTACAGAACCCGTTAAGGGTGCTGTCAAGATTTTTTGGTGACCGGATGAATACACACCGGGATGAGCTGAAGATGTGGCTTGATTTTGCATTATCCCACAAGCAGTATAAGAATAAGAGGAATGGCTCAGGTCACCTGTTGTTTATCTATGAACAGAATATCCGGTTGCTGGAAGCCTGCTACCTGCTATTTGTAGCTTACCGCGAAGAGCCCTGGGAAAAGAAAGCGATCGCGGATGAAGTTTTAGAGAAGGGTAAAGAGCAGTGGGCGTTTTATCCTAATGAACTGCCGGAAAAGTATCAGCATAGCCCATACCTGCTATTAAAGAAAATCTTTGAAAAGATCAGCTTGCCTGAGTATCGTGATTATCTGACGGAATGGACGCACACGGCTTTATATACATTTCCTATTGATGAAACCTTAATGCCGGGCGAAGTAATCAATGTGTATGATAATATGCTGAACCTATATGCTGCTGCATGGCTTATACACCAGACAGAAAGCGGCAAACCCTTTCTTAAAAGAGAGTTTTGGACAGATGTTGTGACGGATGTTTCCGCGAACAAAGAAGGGAAAGATGGTGATCGAAGAACAAAGGATGTACGGTTTGTACCGGATGTGGTCTTAGGCACAGATGGTACTAACCTGCATCCTTTCTCTCCTAAGCTTACGCCTGCTGAAAAACTGGGACTGGATCATCTTGCAGAAAGCCTGATAAAATTTATACCAAGTATCCGTTCGATCACTTACCTGGGTTCCTATCCCAAGCCATTTACTTTTTACCTGCTCATACTGGTCGATGAAGAGGAGAAAATGCCGGAACACAGTATCGTCAACAAGATCGAGGACAATTTCAAGACCCTGACAAATATATACGCCATTGTACATAAAGTAGGCAGCGCCGTTAACGGATTAAAAAGCAATGGAAAATTCTGGAGCCTGGCTTTTAGCAAGGGTATCCATATCTATCGCTCGGAAGATTTGAAACTGCCTGAGCCGCAGGAGATCCGTATCGAGCAGGATATGGCCATACGATTGGCTAGCTGGAACAAATATGGCATCATGGGCAAAGAGTTCTTTCATGGTGCAGAACGCTACATGCAAGAAGGAAACGCGCGCCTGGCGCTGTTTCTTTTGCACCAGGCAACGGAACATGTTTTGATCGGTTTATTGCAGGTAATGTTCGGCTACCGGCATTCGGTGCATAATCTGTTCAAGCTGATCAAACTGACGCTGCTTTTTACAGATGAGTTCAGGGATATCTTTGAACTGGAAACGAAGGAAGGGCTAAAGATTTTCACGCTGATCAATGACGGTTACTCGAAAGCGCGATACGATGAGAACTTTTTGATAGAAGAAGAGATGGTTAAAACGGCATTGGAAAAAGTAGGCTTACTGATGGATAAGGCGAAACTCGTTTTCAAAGGCGATAAAGCGAAATGATAAAGGAATAAAATAAAGAAGCTCCCAGGACCACCAGCAAGGTTAGGGGTTCAGGTTTGGTATGTTTTCCGAGCCTGGCCCCTTTCTTTTTGTTAGAAGGTCAGCACCTGCGGCAGGCAGCCACCATTCCACCACGCGCTTCGCTTCGGGTTCATTCCGCTGCCAGCCTCGGTGCAATTGGCTGATGTTCGCTGCGCTCACAACAGCCGGCTTTTAAATATCCATTGCACTACTGTTACAAAATTAGCACCACAGCAAAATCGTCAAGGCTATACAAGCGGGCCGTTTGATCCGCTTTTCAGCGGTGGCCCGGCCTTGACAATTTTGCTGCTTGCTGCTTTTGGTTGTTTACGCATTGCAATGGAGCATTATGCGCAAATAGCAAATGTTTAACTGCTAAATGTCGTCCGGCTTATCGCCTAAACGTTTTCTGGGTTCGTCGGCTTTTTTGGGGAGCCGTTTTGATAGTTCATCGAGATAATTGAAAACCACCTCTATATTTTTTCCCTGGCTGCTCAGCTCTTTTTTGATTTTTTCTATGTCCAGTTGAATTTCGGTATTGCTGTTGATGAAATGGCGTAAGCGTGTAAATATCCTTACGATCTGTATATTAACTTGTATGGCTTTAGGACTGTTCAGTACACTGGAAAGCATGAGTACGCCATGCTCGGTAAACACTTTTGATGCATATCTTCTACCTCCCAAACTTGAGGTCACAATTTGTGACCTCAAGTTTGACCATTCTTCATCCGATAACTGGAACATGAAATCCGGCGGAAATCTGTCAGGGTGCCGATTGACGGCTTGGTTGAGCACTTTTGTTTCTACTTCATAAAGTTCAGCGAGGTCGCTGTCGAGCATGACGTTCTGGCCTCTGAGAAAATGGATCTTATTTGTTAAGTGCTCGTCTATGGTTTGCTGTTCATTTTTCATGTTGTGATTGTTTATAGTGCCGCTAATTTTTGTGTGAGGCTAGCCATATCCTGATCTACTTTCATATCCAGGATCTTGACGTAGTACTGCGTAGTCTTAATGTTTAACACGCTTGAAAGCATAAGGATACCGTGTTCCGTAAAAGCATAAGGTACATATCGCCTGCCACCTCTTTTTGAGGTCGCAATTTGCGACCTCAAAACTTCAAACTCCTCATCGGTTAGGCGGAACATAAATTCCGCCGGAAACCTGAGCAGGTTTCGATTAACCTGCTCAATTAATCTTTTAGTTTCAACGCCATACATTTCTGCCAGGTCATTATCCAGCATAACTTTATGGCCACGGATCAGATAGATTTTTTCAGCAATCTCCTGGTCGCCGGTAATAAGTTCTTTCATAGTTCCTTTTTTAAGTGTGAATAACAATAGCTTGCGTTCAGTAAGCTTGTAATTTTTTCTTCAGCGCGTTCATGTCTTCGCCGACTTTCATGTCCAAAATTCTTGCGTAATGCTGAGTGGTTTTGATATTGGTATGTCCAAGCATTTTAGATACACTTTCGATGGAAACGCCATTGGCCAGGGTGACTGTGGTTGCGAAAGTATGTCTGGCTATATGGTAGGTAAGCTCTTTAGTGATACCGCAGGCGTCCGCTATTTCTTTGAGATAACTGTTCATCTTTTGATTGCTCAAAACAGGTAACAGTAATCCGTCGTTTGCACATTGCGGATGGTCCTTGTATTTATTCATCAGTTGTATGGCCTGAGGGAGCAAGGGGATACTGGAAGCGGTATCTGTTTTTTGCCTGCTGGTAGCGATCCATTCGCTGCCATCTACACCGATGACTATCTCAGAACGCTTTAGTTTTTTGACATCCGCATAGGCCAGTCCTGTATAGCAGCTAAAGAGAAAAATGTCACGCACCTGTGAGGTCCTGTCACTGGCCAGTTGTTTTTTGGCCATAGTTGCTAATTCTTCGGCATTCAAAAAATCTCTTTTAACTTCCTTTACTTTCGGTTTGTACTTGCTGAATGGGTCTTTATCGAGCCAGCCATTTGCCAGACAAATAAGGATAATCTTTTTAAAGTTCTTCAGGTATTTGACAGTTGAGTTGTTATTACAATTTCTTTCTGAACGCAGATAGAAGTCATAAGCCATAACGAATTCATGATCTATGCTTTTTATAGCAATATCACTTATTTTGTATTGCCACATCAGGAAATCTTTGGTATGCTTTAGGCTGGTTTGATATCGGTCGTAAGTGCCCTTTGAAAATTCCTTACCGAGCAATGCTTTTACCTGGTTATTGTGATGCTCAAATATGGGTATGAGCATTTTGTCGGCTGAGATTTCTTCTTTGCCAAGCAATAGGCTTTTGAGATTTGCTGCAGTTGGAGGTGTTTTGCTGCTCAGCATCAATTGGTGGGCCTCATAGACCTGGTGCTCCAATGTTTTCAGGTAGTCATTAAGTGAACGGGCCTGATCACCTGATCCGGTTAGTTTCTGTGCAGCTGTGCTCCATTTAGATGGAATGACTTGCCGTTTAGAGGAGATTTCGATGCGTTGACCGTCAATAGTAATTCGTAAATAAACAGGGGCGGTGCCGTCGGCACTGATCTTCGAACTCTTTACGTAAAAGAGCAGGGAAAAGGATTTGTTCATAACAGGTCGCTTTAAAGTGGATAAAATTAGTTACTTCCTAAGCTATAAATCAAGATGTTCATTCTTTGAACACGCTGAATTATAGCACTTTATAAGCTTTCTGGTGACCTATTGGTCTTGACGCGTTACAGGTCACCAATAGGTCACCAGAAGAATGCGATTTATTGAATATTTTGGGTAGGTCTTAAAACAAAAAACGCCTTAAATGATGCATTTAAGGCGTTTTTGAATTGTTTGATATGTTATCAGCGGAGAGCTAGGGATTCGAACCCCAGGACCTGTTACAGTCAACAGTTTTCAAGACTGCCGCAATCGACCACTCTGCCAGCTCTCCGGGGACAAAAGTACAAATCCGGGGCGAATTGCCAAACTTCATGTTAACTTTTTTTTAATTAATTGTAAGCGGTTGGTAGTCATTGGGTTATTTTCCCAAATCGTCTGTTTTTTTGCTTCGGAAGGTGTTAAAACGCGGTTTTGAGATGCGAATGGTGCGCTTTGAAAGGTCAACGCTGGCGTTTAATTCAAATCCGATGAGCAATATCATCGAGTTTAGGTACATGTATATCATCACCACAATGAGGGTACCTATTGCGCCATAAACAGTGTTATATGATGAAAAATTGTTGGTGTAATACGTAAACCCTATAGAAGTTAGTATCGCCAGAGAGGTGGCCAGGATAGAACCGGGGTTAATGAATTTCCATTTTTGCTTGTTGGATGGGCCGTAACGGTACAGTATGCAAATGCTTGTGAAAAATATTACCAATATAATAAGCCAGCGCGAAAAGGCTATGAGCCAAAACCAAAATTTGGCTTCGCTATTGAGTTCGTCTTTTATAAACCCTATAACCCATTGCCCAGCTATCATAATAACAATGGCTATAAGTAGCGCCACGCTTATAACAATTGTTAACACAAGGGCTATAAAGCGCCTTTTAAGCCAGCTGCGTGTTTCCAGTATCAGCGATGATTTATTAAAGGCCTGCATTAAATTACTTACGCCGTTGGTGGCAAAGTACAAAGCTGTTATAAAACCAATAGAAAGCAGTTTGCCGTTTTGGCGTGCAATTATATCAAAAATGGTATCATGAAAAGCATTATAAGCGTTTGAAGGCATTATCAAAGCAAAAAGGTCCAACAGGCTTTTCTGAAAACCTTTTATAGGTATGTAAGCTATCAGGGTAAACAAAAATATAATGGCCGGGAAAAGCGCCAGCATAAAATTATAAGCCAAAGCCGCCGCACGGTTAGCCAGCGATGTTTTCTGGATCTCCAGTATAAAAAATACAACAACCGTGTAAAGGGGCAGGGGTCTAAAGCCGGGGATGTAAACCGTTTTGGCCCAGTCGGTAATAAACTGGTAAAACTTAAAATGCAGTAAAAATCGATGAGCCCATTTCATTATGGCTAAAATTACTCAAAAAAAGGCTTTAGTTTTTCAATAAAATCGGTAGGGGGCAGGCAGGGGCGGTTGCTCTTCATGTTAATAAAGGCCAGCAGTGTTTCGCCAATATGTATCAGTTCCTTCTTTTCGTTAAATAATTCGTACCTAAAATGGATCTTAATCCCCGGCATTTTATCCATAATTACGTTGATGGTAATTTCCTCATCGTATCGGGCGGGTTTAAGGTATTTGCATTTCAACTCCAGCACAGGCATCATAATACCCGATGCTTCCATTCCGCTGTATGTTAAGCCCAGGCTGCGCAGCATCTCTACACGCCCCACCTCAAAAAACTCGGCATAGTTGCCATAGTACATGTAGCCCATCTGGTCGGTTTCGCCGTAGCGCACCCTTAGTTTGGTAGCATTCTCAAACATTAGCGTTTAATATTCCTGTCGTTAAGGGCCTGCTGAAATGCCTTGGCATTAACTCTATGCTCGGCCTCGTTAGTAGCAAAAGCGTGATTGCCGCTAAAATCCGCTTTGGCGCACATGTAAAGGTAATCAGTCTTCTTGTAATCAAGCACAGCGTTAATGGCATTTACCGACGGCATCATGATAGGGCCGGGGGGCAAGCCTTTATACATATAAGTATTGTATGGCGAATTGGTAATTAAGTCGCGGTTAAGCACGCGTTTAATTGTAAAATCATTTACCGCAAATATCACGGTAGGGTCGGATTGCAGCTTCATGCCTTTGTTAAGGCGGTTTAGGTAAAGGCCGGCAATGGTTGGCATCTCATCATCATGCAAAGCCTCGGCATCAACTATGGATGCTAATACCGATACCTCTTGTGGGGTTAATTTCAGCTCGGCAGCTTTTTGTTTACGCCCGGGCGTCCAAAACTTCTCATAGTTGGCATACATGCGCTTAAAGAATTTCTCCGGCGATGTGTTCCAGTAAAGCTGATACGAGTTGGGGATAAATACCGTGTAAATATTATCAGTAGTAAAGCCGTACTGCTCTGCAAACTTTGCAGAATCAAGCAAGCGCACTATCGAAACCGAATCAGCCTCTATCTTTTTAGATACAAACCCGGCAAACTGGTCTTTTAGCCTGATGTTATGAAACGCAAGGGTTACCGGTTCCTGGTTGCCCGATTTTAGCATGTTGATGAAGTTGCGGTTGCTCATGCCGCTTTTGAGGCGGTACTTGCCTGGTTTAACCTTCACATATTTCATGCTTTGTGCCGATTGCAGAAATGATGTAGTATCCTTTACTATACCTTGTTCATTTATAGTTTTAAATACATCGTTAAGGGTCGATCCTGTTTTGATGTACAGGTATTCCTGCTTATCGGTAACATTTGGGCCAAAAAAGCGCAGGTAATAAAATATGCCGGTGCCGGCTAATGATAATACGATGATGACCACCAGCGCTATCCAAAATTTTTTCATATAAGGTTATGAGGGATGTTATTTTTATCTGTTTAGTTTTTGCAGGGCTTTCAGTCCGCCTTTAAAATTTACCACGTGGGTAAAGCCGGCTTCTGCTAAAATGACCATTGCGGTTTCGCTGCGGATACCTGCACTGCAAATAACGATTATCTCGTCGGTTTTGTTGTAAAAAATGCTGTTAATATTCTGTTTAAGCTTACCAACCGGCATGTTTTGCCCGCCAATATTAAAGGTATGGTATTCAATAGCCTCCCTAACATCAAGCAGGTTTAAAGTTTCGCCGTTAGTGATCCGCTGCTGCAGTGTTGCCGCATCAATTTGGAACATTACTTGGTTTGCCTTGTGATACCGTAAGGTTAATACGCGTGCCAATGCTGGTTTTACTTAACGAATCGCTCCGCATAGGCGATTGCGAAACCACTACTACGTTGGTAGAATCGGTTATTGCACCCTCGTAAGTTATAGTACCAACGGTTAAACCCGCGCCTTTTATAGAGAACCTTGCTGCGTCAAGGTCCAGGTTTAGCAACTCGGGGATATCTACCTCGCTTGCGCCTTCGCCATTACCCAACACCAGGTCGAGCTTTGAACCTTTTGGTATTTTGGTGCCCGGTTTTATAACCTGGCCGCCAAACCGAACTTCCAGCACGCGGTCGCGGGCAATGTCCGACCGGTAGGTGGTATCGCCAACTTTAAGGCCGTAGTTTGATAGTGTAGCCACCGCTTCGCGATAAATACTTTGGTCGGTTATCAGATCGGGCAGCGAAACATTGGGTGCAAGCTGCGTAACCATGGTTAAATATATGGTACGGTTTTCTTTAACATTTGTACCGGCATCCGGGTCTTGCTCCACAATAGTGCCGGGTGCCTGGTCGGGCACGTAAACCGAATCAATTTTATAGCTAAATCCCTGCTCTTTTAGCAGTTCCATTGCTTTGTCAACGTTGAGGCCCTTTAACTTTGGTACAGGTATACCCTGGCCATGGCGCGTATACGAGCTAAGGCTGAAAAAGGCTATTAAAACAATGCCGATAATGGTAGCTATCACCAACAGGATGGTGTTTCTGAATTGCCTGGTTTTTAAATAAGCCCAAAAATTACTCATGCGTTTTTATAAGGAAATTTAGTTTCAAACATAGCGAATTGATTTCGAATGTCGAATTTTCAATTTCGGATTGCTTTGTATTTGGATAGAGAAACAGGCGATTATTTCACGCCAAGACGCTAAGACGCAAAAAGTTAAAATAAATTGCGTCTTAGCGTTTTTACGTGAGCGTATTTTTTCGCCGTTGTTGTTGTTGTCACCACCAACCTTTAATCAACTAATATCTAATTATGGCGTTGCCTGCGGCCCGGGCTTTCTGCTCATACTACGCAGGCCTTAGCCATAGGGCCGATATCCGCTGATATCCCTAACGCGGGGGCGTCTAAACCCTGATTTATAGGATTTTCCTGATTACCTTGATTCCGTAGCTTCGTGTCAGGTAAAACAGCTTCGGGCGAAAGCGGGTAGAACAATGGTGGCCTTGTGCGTGGCAGGGGCATAGGAACTTTTGCAGACGCGGGGGCAAGAGCGAGCGCAGCAGTGCAAAAGATTCCAGCCCGTGGTTCTGCCCGATTTGTAGGGTAAAGGCCTCGTGCGGCAAAGAAGCCTTTTTGCTGACTTGATCTTTGGTTACTTTGTATCAAGACAAAGTAACAGCCCCCCCGCGGCAATTGAGCGGGCCGATTATTAGCGTACACAAAGCATAAGAGATGCCGAAATAAATTCATCATGAAGGACGCTTTCTCATTTCGGCTACAAAATCCCTCAATTAGGCTACAAGCCGGCAATTACATCTGCCCACCTTTGTTGTGTTATTTAAAACATATACTATCATGACACAACAAAAAGAAAATTCAAATAAGGTTTGGTTCATTACAGGTACTTCACGTGGTTTTGGCCGCGTTTGGGCCGATGCTGCGTTAAAACGTGGCGACAAAGTTGCAGCAACCGCACGTAATTTGGCAAGCATTGCCGACCTGCAAGATAAATACGGCGAAAACGTGCTGACGCTTGAGCTGGATGTAACCAACCCGGAGCAGGTTAAAACAACAGTGGAGCAGGCTTATGCACACTTCGGCAGGTTAGATGTCGTTCTTAATAATGCCGGGTACTCTTTAGTGGGTACCATTGAAGAAGCCGGTGCAGACGATATAAGGGCGATGTATGAAACCAATGTGTTAGGGCCGGTTGCCGTTATACAGGCGGCTTTGCCGCTATTGCGTAAACAGGGCTGGGGCCACATTTTGGGTACATCAAGTAACCTTGGCCATGTAGTACTGCCGGTAATTGGCTACTATTGCTCATCAAAATGGGCGTTCGAGGCTATATACGAAAGCCTGGCCGCAGAGGTTAAAGATTTTGGCATCAAAGTAACGATTATTGAGCCCGGTGCCTATGCTACCGAATTTGGCAGCCAGGAATCATTGAAATTTGCGCCCGGTATGGATATTTATGCCGATTACAAAGAGCAGTTTTTTGGAAGTTTAAGGAATTTAGAAAGGGGCGACCCCGAGGCCACTCCACAAGCGCTCTTCCAAATAATAGATGCAGAAAACCCACCATTGCGATTCAACTTAGGCAGCCATAACCTGGCATGGACACGCGCCGCTTATGAAGAACGTTTGGCCCTGTGGGAGCAATGGGATGCCGTTTCCAGCTCGGCCCAGGGCGTAGCTAAATAATGAACCCGTCATAACCGGCAACTAAATTGGTTGCCGGTTATGGTTATATTTGTTTTTGAAATGAAGAAAGACGAGAAAAGCCCGCTTAAATTTGAGACACTCTCTGATGCCCACCGGGTTTTTGGTTTGCCTCAGCCAAAGCACCCGTTAATCAGCATGATCAACGGGGCACCTGTCTGGCCCGAACAACATCCGCAATCTCAGCAGCATGTATTAGGGTTTTATAAGATCTCGTATAAACCAAAACTTGGCGGCAAATTAAAGTATGGCCAGGGCTATTACGATTTTGATGAAGGCGGTTTACTGTTTGCCTCACCGGGGCAGGTTATGGGTGGCGGAGAAAGCGATGAGGTAGTATGTTCCCAATATACCCTGCTCATCCATCCCGATTACTTTTTAGGTTATTCCCTGGCTAAAAAGGTAAAACAGTATGGCTTTTTCTCGTACACGGCCAACGAAGGCCTGCACCTTTCTGACCAGGAAAAGGAAACTATTATTTCCGTTTTCAGGATGATAGACGAAGAATTGAACAGCAGGATAGACGACCTTAGCCATGATGTGATCATCTCCCAGATTGAACTTTTGCTGACCTATGCCGATCGTTTTTATAAGCGCCAGTTTATTACCCGCAAGGCTGTAAGCAGTAACCTGCTGCAACAACTGGAAGGTGTTTTGGAAACCTATTTTGCCGACGAAAGATCCCTGAGCGAAGGCATCCCAACTGTTCACTATCTTGCCGAAAAACTGAACCTGTCGCCAAGTTATTTGAGCGATATGCTGCGCTCGCTCACCGGGCAAAGCGCGCAGCAGCATATCCACCAAAAGCTTATCGAAAAGGCGAAAGAAAGCTTGTCTACTACCAGCCTATCAGTAAGCGAAGTTGCCTATCAGCTGGGATTTGAGCATCCGCAATCGTTCAGTAAGCTGTTCAAAACCAAAACCAACCTGTCGCCGCTGGAGTTTCGGAGATCTTTTAATTAACAATCTAATCCCCGGCAGGCAAGATAGGCGTATTTGACTTATGCGGAAGCAACCTTTTTAACTGTTTCGACAAACGGAATGCGGCAAGCAGGTAATAAAAGGCGCCAAAAGCAGCATATCCGGCCAGGCTTGTAATTCCTTTTGTGGGGTCGTGTGCCAGAAGGATGAAAGAAGTACCACCTATTACCGACTGGCCGCCGCTAATGATCATGGGCCATTGGCCGCCTAAAAATTTTCTGCGTCGCAACCCTAAAATCAGTTGTATTAACCCGGTTCCAATTGCCCAGGTGCCAAAAACCATTAAAACTTCGCGAATGCCTTTTTGTAAAGCAAAGCCTACAGCAACAGTAGTGATGGCGCTGATAACCACATTTACATATTGTGGCGTTTTAGATACACTGTTGTGATTGGCACGGATATCAAGAAAGGTACCCACTACGTCCCATGCTGGGTAAATGATCAATAGAACGCCGGCAACCCCCATAGATGTTTTTGCAAAAAGGGCAATAAGTATAACCCAGGCTATTGAAAATGCGGCACGGGTAAAATAAAGCTTACGTAATGATGTGGCAGTTTCAACCGCTTGTGCATCTACTACTGTATTTGATTGAGAAATTGTTGTCATGATAAAAATTGTTTTTTGTGATTTGTTGTTACAAAGGTGTATGGTATTGCTCTGCGCAATTTTCACTTAAGTGAAAATGCGGATGAAAGATTACTATACAATTACAGTTATACCGGTACAAGTAAATTTTCACTTAAGTGAAAATGCTTAAGTTATATTCAGCTTATATTTGGATATGTGGCAATTTGCTAAATCACATACAATGATCAAATGAGTGATAAAAACAATGTGTTATCTCAGCATCTGACAAATTTTGCACCGCTGACCGATAAGGATATCAGCGACAGCCAGCCATTTTGGAAGGCGCGTAAAATGAAAAAGGGGGATTTTTTTAATATGCAGAGCATGGTTTGCAACGACCTTGGCTTGATAGTTAAAGGCATATTCAGGATCTATTACCGCGACCCTGATACAAAAGAGGATAAGAACATTTTCTTCTTCTCGGAAAACCAGTTTGTTGTTTCATTCCGGAGTTTCATATCGCGCAACCCCTGCTGGTATTTTATAGAAGCGATGGAGGATTCGGAGATCTTCTTTATTTCCTACAAGGATCTTGACAGTCTTTATGAAACCCATGCAAACTGGGGGAAATTTGGCAGGCTGCTGGCCGAATTATTCTTTAATATAGCCCAAACGCGCACCGAGGAATTTATATTTTTCTCGCACGAGCAACGCTACATCAGGCTGTTAGAAGAGCACCCCGATATTGTAAAACGCATCCCGGCGTATCACATCTCGTCTTACCTTGGCATTACCAACCCCTCGCTAAGCCGCATCAGGAAACGTGTTGAAAGTAAAAAGGCCGATTGAGAGGTTTTTGTTACTTTAGTGCTATAATGATAAACTTTATCCTTAGCTAAAGCAGAGCGCGTGTCTATAGAAAAACTAAAGCAACATTTTGATAATTATTTTCCGCTGAGTGCAGAGGAACTGGATGCTTTAAGTGCATTTTTTACACAGCGTAATGTTAAACGCCGACAGTTTGTTTTGCAGCAAGGGGATGTTTGCCGCCACTTTACATTCGTGGTTTCCGGCTGCCTTAAAATGTACGCGGTTGATAAAAATGGGAAAGAACATAACCTGCAATTTATTGCAGAGAATGACTGGGCGACAGACCTAAGCAGCTTTTACTCGGAAAAGCCAAGCCAGCTTTATATAGAAGCGATAGAGCCGACAGTAGTATTGCAGGCAAAGCATGACGACATACTGCATTTGTACACCCACTACCATAAGTTTGACCATAACTTTAGGGTAATAATAGAACAGAAATACATTGAATTGCAAGACCGTGTATTACAAAACATCAGCTCATCGGCCGAGGAACGGTATGACTATTTTTTGAAACAATACCCTGAAATTTCTACCCGTCTTCCCAATACACAGATAGCTTCATACCTGGGTATCACGCCCGAATTTCTCAGTACTATTCGTAAAGCAAGGGTGAAGTCTTAAAGTACCTTAAGGGTGTTTCTTAAAATACTTTATAGGCCGTTTTTAATGGTATTGCACAACTTTGCTGCATGGCTTGTGGTAATAACCCCGGCTTGGTAAATTAACAGGAATATGAAAGCAGCAGTTTTAAAACAAGCGGGCGGCCCCGAAAATTTTGAAATACAAGATAGGGTAATACCAACACCTCCGGAAGGTTGGGTTTTGATAAAAGTTAAAGCCTTTGGCCTTAACCGCTCAGAATTAATGACCCGTAAGGGGCTATCGCCCGGCGTTAAATTTCCAAGAGTGTTAGGTATTGAGTGTGTAGGTGAGGTTGAGCACGATCCGTCGGGCCAGTTTAATGCCGGCCAAAAAGTTGCTGCATTTATGGGTGGCATGGGCAGGGATTTTGATGGCGGCTATGCCGAGTACACCGTTTTGCCTAAAGACTTGCTAATGCCATTTGAGAGCAATTTGCCGTGGCGGCAATTAGGTGCTATGCCAGAGATGTTTCAAACAGTTTATGGGTCGCTTTTTTTTGCATTGAAAATAAAACCTACGGAAACCCTTTTGATAAGGGGCGGCACATCCTCTATTGGTATGCTGGCCGCGCAACTGGCAAAAAATAACGGGCTAACGGTTATTGCTACTACCAGGAACCACCAAAAGGAAGAACTACTTATTGATAATGGGGCACATCATGTAGTGATTGATGGTGGATGTATTCAGCAAAAGATAAAAGAGCTGGTGCCGGCAGGTGTAGATAAAGTGCTTGAACTGGTTGGGACATCTGCCCTCAAAGATTCGATGGCATGTATAGCCCCGGGTGGTATTGCTTGTATGACAGGTATGCTTGCCGAGCAATGGTCTGTTACCAACTTTGCCCCAATGGAATTTATACCCGCGGCTGTAAGCCTCACTGTTTATGACAGTGGGCAGATAAGGGTTAGTGACAAGTATTTTCAGGCTTTTATAAATGATGTTGAAAATGGAGTGGTTAGGCTGAAAATTGGCCGTGTTTTTTTACTTCAGGATATTGCTGAAGCTCATAAACTGATGGAAGATAACTCGGCAGGTGGAAAAATTGTGGTTGTTACCTGATTAAATATAATTATCAAATAGCTGGTATGCTGCCGCCATCAATTACATATTCTGTGCCGGTAAGATACGCGGCGCGAAGCGCAAATAGGGGGCAGTAATGTTACCGCCTATTTGTTTAAATATTCACGACAAAGGGCTTGAAATTCATATTGTAATTGCAGCACTTTACGATACAATGGAGTTCTCCCCTCTTCAAAAGTATCTATAAATTCCTTCCTTTTTTTAAATGATTGGTTTGCTTCATTACGCAATTGATTTGCTTGGGCAAGGTCTGATTGATCAATGTTTTTTAACTTATCTACATTATCAATTGTCACGGATATAAGTTCTTTATATTCTTGAAATTTCCGGCCAATATAAACATGCATGTGTGTAGTTTCTAAGTTGAGCTGACGGCCTAAACTTGCTATTTTTGTATCGTTAACGAGTAAGTCAACGATACTTAACCCAACATCCGAATCATTATGTAAATCATCTATCACTATTTGCACCTCATCAATACTTGAAAAAGTATGTTCGGTGTACATATAAGGATAAGTATTCAGTATTTTGATCAGCCACTTATTATAGGCTGTATAAAAATTTATGATTGCTTGTTGAGATTGGGTATAAGTTTTCCCTTTTCTATCCTTAAACATTTCGAGGTCTGCCTGAATAGTAGCATTTTCTTGTATAAATTTATTCTTCACACTTTCAACAAGACGCGTAAGGTCGGCTATGTCTTCTTTATCCGCCTGATTCTGTCCTTTTCTTGTTAAGTAAGATTGCCTCCAAACCACAGAGGCGAGTATAATTACAATAAGAGATTGAAAAATTATTACTGCGATATAGATGAATTGATAATCAGACATATTTATAGATTTGCGGGCAAATTAACACTTTATGTTTAACTAATAAGTAGCTCAGTGATTTATAGAATTCGTGATTATAGTGATTTTCTGCAGCTCTGAATTAGCACAGCTTCGGGTTTGCGTAGCGAAGGCCTGGTACGGTAAAAGCCTTTTTGCTGATTTTGATCAAACAAAAGTAGTACCCCTCCGCTGCGATTTGAACGGGCCGATCTTTAGCTTTCACCAATTACAGGAGGTGCCGAAATAAATTGAGCATGGCGGGAAAATCCACCCTAACAAAACCAAAAAAAACTATCTTTGGCTATCATGAAAATCATAAACGTAGCCCTTTTGGCCGGTGGCTTTACCGGCGAGTATGAAGTATCTATTAACAGTGCCCAAAATATTGCAGCCAATTTAGATGCAAGCAAATACAAGGTATATACCATACTGATAAACCGCCACGAATGGGTTTATGAAACCGGCGACCAGCGCATTAATGTTGACAAGAACGATTTTAGCGTTACCGTTAATGGCGAAAAGGTGAAGTTTGATTTTGCGTTTATCACCGTGCATGGTACCCCCGGCGAGGATGGTAAGCTGCAGGGCTACCTGGATATGATAGGCATACCGTATAATACCTGCGATGCTACCACATCGGCCATTACCATGAATAAGGCTTATACCAAAGCCATTGTGAACGGCATACATGGTTTACATGCGGCTAAATCTATCCAACTGCACCAACGCGACGAGCACGATACCGCTACTATTGCCTCTACGCTGAAATTCCCGCTGTTTATTAAGCCAAATAATGGTGGCAGCAGTGTTGGCATGAGCAAGGTTTATAATGTAGGCGGCCTGCACGAGGCTATTACAAAGGCGTTTAAGGAAGATTCGCAGATATTGATAGAAGAATTTATAAAAGGCCGCGAATTTAGCATAGGGATAGCCCGCTTAAATGGTAAAATTACCGTACTGCCCGCTACCGAGATCATTAGCTCGAAGGATTTTTTTGATTACGAAGCTAAGTATACCCCGGGTGTGTCAGAAGAAATTACCCCCGCCGACCTGCCCGGAGATAAGGTGCAAGAGATAGCCGATATCGTTACCCAGGCATACCTTCGGTTAAACTGCCGCGGCATGGTGAGGATAGATTTTATATTGTTAGAAGGCACCCAGGAGTTTTACTTTATTGAAGTGAACACCACCCCCGGCCAATCTGCAAACAGCCTGATACCACAACAGGTGAGGGTGGCAGGCATGAGCGTTGCCGACTTTTACGGGCAGCTTATTGAAGGCGCAATGTAGGCGTTTAAGAGAGAATTCATAGCTTTTTTGGACGTTTGAGGGCGTTTAAAGGGCGTTTTGGGGCGTTCTGAGGCCGTTTTTTGGTCGTTTTTTTACATGCTTTTCTTGTTGGTAATGTTTGAATTTTGTAACTTTGCCTTATGGCAGTTACAGAAACGATAGAGGATTTTTACAAGCAAAAGTTTAACTGGCTACCCGATAACCTGGGCCAGGATATTGGCCACTTCAATGTATTTAGGTTGGAAGATTGTTACCGGCCCGATGCCAAGCCTATAGTTTACGCACGCCGAGATTTTTACAAAATAAGTATGGTGCGCGGTAAAAATATTGTGCACTATGCCGATAAAAGTATCGAAATTGACGGCTGTACGCTGGTTTTCTTTAATCCTACGGTTCCGTATACGTTTGAGCATCATAGCGATATCCGCTCGGGGGCGTTCTGTATCTTCAGGGAGTCGTTTTTTACAGAGATGCTGCGCCGTAATATACATGAGCTGCCCATGTTTGGGCCAAACGGCACCCCCACGTATTCATTAAACGCCGAACAGGAGGTATACGTAAGCCAGGTGTTCGACAAAATGCTGGGCGAAATAAACTCTGATTACCGTTTTAAATACGATCTGCTGCGTAATTACCTTACCGAATTAGTGCATTATGCTTTAAAGATACAGCCGCAAGAGGTTCTTTACCAGCATCCTGACGCCAATTCGCGCATCACTTCTATATTTACCGAGCTGCTGGAGCGGCAGTTCCCGATAGAAACCCCCTCACAGCGGTTTAACCTGCGGTCGGCAAAAGATTTTGCTGATAGGCTGGCCGTTCACGTAAACCACCTCAACAGGGCTATCCGCCAAACCACGGGTAAAACCACTACCCACCACATCTCAGAGCGTTTGACGAGCGAAGCCAAGGCTTTGCTTAGGCACACCAACTGGAATGTATCAGAAATAAGCTATTGCCTTGGCTTTGAAGAACCTGCGCATTTTAACAATTTCTTTAAAAAACAAACCAGTTCAACGCCTTCTTCTTACAGGTCTGTTTGAATTTTGTAGTTATTTGTTTGAATCGTGCAAACGCATGGGTGTGTTGTTGTTTTAATTTTGTAACATGCAAAACACCAATATTACAAACAAAACAAAAACATGGTTTATTACAGGCGCATCTAAGGGGTTCGGGCTCAGCCTGGTAAAACAATTGCTGGCTAAAGGCCAAAACGTAGCAGCAACATCACGTAACCTGGCCGAACTGGTCATAGCGGTAGGCTCAACCGCCGACAACTTTTTCCCGCTTGAGGTAGACCTCACCAATGAGGATAGCGTAGGCTGCGCTATGCACAAAACAAAAAAAGCATTTGGAAGCATAGATGTTGTGATCAACAATGCCGGCTACGGTATTGGCGGCAGCATCGAAGAGTTAACCGATGATGAAACTCATGCCAATTTTAACGTAAATGTATTTGGTACACTGAACGTTATACGTATGGTAATGCCTTATATGCGCTATCAGCAATCGGGCCACATTATTAACATCTCGTCAATAGCGGGCATTGCGCCGGGCACGGGCTGGTCTGTTTATGCGGCTACAAAATTCTCTATCGAGGGGTTATCAACCGTTTTGGCCGAAGATGTGCGCGAGTTTGGCATCAAGGTAACCGTAGTTGCCCCGGGCGCTTTCCGTACCAGTTTTTTAACACCCGAATCGTTAACCATAGCTAAAAACCCTATGGAGGAGTACACGGCAGTAAGGGCAAGCCACGGCAAATACCTGCAAATGGACGGCCAGCAAGCCGGCGACCCTGAAAAAGCCGCAGCAGCGATCATTAACGTAGCCTACCAGGAAAACCCACCTCTGCATTTACTATTAGGCGCCGATGCTTACGACCGTGCCATGGCGCAACTGGAAAAACTGGAAAAGGAGTTCCGCTTTAACGAGGAGTTGAGCAGATCTATGGCATATAGCGCGTAAAAATCACTACTGGTTACTGTTTGAAATTTGCAATTTTAGTCAAAAAACACGTGGCCTTAAAACGCCTTAAAACGGCCTCAGAACGCCCCAAAACGGCCTTAGAACGCCTTTTAGTAGCATTGAGTTGCCCGTGTACACCCCTCGGATGCAATGGCCCTCTCCGAAGGCCTTAACTTAGTATAGGAAAAAAATTATCTAAAAAGAAAAATATATAACATGAACAATCAAAAAGTATGGTTTGTAACCGGTGCCTCAAAAGGCCTGGGACTAAGCCTTGTAAAGCAATTAATAAATAAAGGTTATAACGTAGCTGCAACATCGCGCAGCATTGCCGACCTGGAAAAAGCGGTAGGCAAAACAGAAAGCTTTTTACCACTGGCCGTAAATATTGCCGATGAGCAAAGCGTAAACGATGCCATCAGCCAAACCATTAGCCTTTTCGGTAAGGTAGATGTGGTGGTTAACAATGCCGGTTACGGCCTTGTAGGCGGGCTTGAAGAATTAAGCGATGCGGAAGCACGCGCCAATTTTGATGTAAACGTATTTGGCTCGTTAAACGTTATCCGTGCTGCGATGCCGCATCTGCGTGAACAGCAATCGGGGCATATATTTAATATCTCATCAATAGGCGGCTTTACCGGCAACTTTCCGGGTTTTGGCATCTACTGCGCTACCAAGTTTGCGGTACAGGGTTTTACCGAATCGTTAGCTGCCGAAATCAAAGCATTCGGTGTAAAAGCAACCATCGTTTCGCCGGGCTACTTCAGGACAAATTTCCTGAACCCAGATTCGTTAAGTGTGCCTAAAAACGAGATTGCCGAGTATAAAGCAGTGCGGGATGTGCAGGCGGCCCACCAGCATCATATTAATGGTAACCAGGCAGGCGATCCTGAAAAGGGCGCGGCAGCTATAATTACCGTTGCCGAGGCCGCAGAAGCACCCATGCATTTGTTTTTGGGCCAGGATGCATATGATATTGCCTACCAAAAAATGAATGATGTAAAAGCCGACCTGGAAAACTGGAAGGAGCTAAGTACTTCTACAGGGTTTACTGTGGCAAGCTAAGGTAATAATCGTTCAAGGTGATTTTTATAAAGTAAAGCCCATCCGTATTACGGATGGGCTTTACTTTTACCCCCGTTTTCAATTGAACCATGGTGGCCATAAGAGTAAAATAGGGCTGAACAACTCTATAAATTTTATGTTGTTGCTGTATGGATTTTACAATTGAACTGGAGGATATCATCAGTATGTTGATGTCTGTTGTGTGCGGTGGCATAATAGGCTTTGAGCGGGAATATAAAAATAAATCGACCGGGTTCAGAACCATAGTGTTAATAACACTTGGCTCAACCATATTCACCATCGTATCAAGGCACGGTGCCGGCGCGGATGACAGGATCTCGGCCAACATAATTACCGGGATAGGCTTTATAGGTGCGGGGGTAATATTTAAAGATAGGATGTCGGTAATGGGGTTAACCACTGCCGCTGTAATATGGACGGCTGCTGCCATAGGCATGACAACCGGTATCGGCTATCATTCGCTGGCATTTGTGTTTACTATTATTACCATGATCATACTGGTTTTGGTAGATAAAGTGGAATTCCTGATAAGCCGGATGAATAAGAATAAAATGCTTAACATTAGTTTTAACAGCGCAGATATAACCCAGTTACAAGCCCTTGAAGAAGTGATAAAAAGGCATCATCTTAAAAGCAAACGCATTGAATTATTTAAGAACGAAGAAGTGCTTTGTGTGGTGATGAACATAACCGGTATAAAAAAGAATGTAGACCTTTTAAGCGAAGAAATGGTTAATATGAGCGAAATAAAAAGTTTTCATTAAGTGCACTGCAAAGCGTATAGGTTTTTGACAGGCTCATCCTGATACCGATTTTAACCTACAACTGATATTGATTAGCAAACTGAATCAACGCTCCAACAGATGATACCTGTAGCTTCCTGAAAATATTTTTGCGGTGCGTTTCTACCGTAAAGCCGCTTAAAAAAAGCTTGCCGGCAATCTCCTTACTGCTATAGCCTTTTTTGATGAGTGCTATGATCTCTATCTCTCTTTTTGATAGTTTTAATTTACGTGCAAAGCTTTCCTCAAAAACGTTTTCATGAATATCTGCAGGTTCTGTTGGGGTATGGGTTGTATAAACATATTCGCCCCGTATAATTTGCTGTAACGCTATTTTTAACTCGGAAGCCTTGGTGTGTTTTAACAAATAACCGTTTATGCCATTTGCCTTGCAAAAACTTAATATTTTATGATCATCATACATGGTAATGAATGCTATCTTCATATCGGCATGCCTTTTCCTGATCATGACCGCGGCATCCGTACCCGATAGGTACGGCATATTAATATCTAACAATATTAGCTGCGGAGTAAACTTATTTAAAGCCTGTATCAATTTTTTACCATCGGTTACTTTTTCCACCACATTGTATTCACCGGTAGAGGCTAACAAATTTTCGAGCCCTTCGGCAAAAAGTTCATGGTCGTCGGCAATTATAATATCTATCATGGTTGTTAAATTGGGATATTTATGATGTGCGTTGTGCCATTTTTTCCGCTATCGGTAATCAGGTCGCCCTTTAAAAAATTCACACGCGATTGGATGTTTTGCAGCCCTATGCCTTTTTTATTGGTAGTATGGTCCATGCCTATGCCATTATCGTAAGTAATTATCTGTAAGCTGTCGTCAAGTACAGATAATTGTACCGTGGCTTCAGATGCTTCAGCGTGCTTAACAATATTATTAAGCAGCTCGTTAATAATGCGATATAGGGTAATTGCGTAAATAGGACTTATCTTTTTTTCGTCGCCCTCCTTTACAAATTCAAACTGGGTATTGCCTCCGGCATTCAAATCGTTTATCCGGTTTTGGATAGTTTCAAAAAGGCCCGAGTCTATAAAATCCTGGGGAAGCAGGTCGTGTGATATGCTGCGTACATCGCTGGTAACTTTTAAAACCAGGCTAAGCGCCTTTGCGAAATAATTTTTAAGGTAAATGTTATCGGCCATCTGCTCATCAGGTAAATTGCTGATGTGTAACTGCAATGCGCCCAGGGTAGCGCCTACGTCATCATGCAGGTCTTCGGCCAGCCTGCGGCGTTCCTGTTCCTGTGTGCTTACAATTTTTTCGGTAAGCTGCTGTTGCTGGTTATTAAGCTCTATCAGTAATTGTTCTTTTTCTTTACGGAAAAGGCTGTACCGGGCGGTAAGCGCAAATGAAAGGATGATGATCTCGATTGTTAGGCCAACTACCATACCATTGGGCTCAACTAAATTTATATTGGTTAAACCTATATAATTAAAATAGATATTTAGCGTGCCAATTACACCAAAACTGATGGCAATAAGATATACTACAGCTTGTTTTGAACCCTGTATTACTTTTTCAATAACGCCGGCTAACAATAATATACATCCTGCACAAAAAACAATATCCCCCTCGTTAAAAAGTATGATGCTTAATGTGTTATTTAACTTTATAGCGAATATGGCTATTAATATTTCTGCAAAAATGCGGCAGCCCAGTAATATCATTACCAGTTTGGTAAACAGGTAAAATTTACTGTTATCCCTTTTTTGATTAGTGAAGAGCTGCATTACATATAGCCACAAAAGCATACAGCCGTACCACCAGTATTCCTCGTTAAGCGCCCATCTAAAACCCGGGAAGTTTTTAAGCACAAACTCATAGGTAATACCATCTTCCATCATCAGGTAAACCAGCGTGGCAAAAACATAAAAGGCATACCAAAGGTGCAGCTTATCTTTTAATGAGAAATAAAGGAACAGGCTAAAAACAATCACAAACAAAAATATCCCGGTATAAACAGCCAGTAACTGGTACCGGCCGGTTTCAGATGCCATGTAGTTATCTGCATTTTTAAAGCCAAAGGGCATGTACATGTAATTGGCATCGTTACGGGCCCTTAAATAATAAGTGAACGTACTATCGGCAGGTATGGCAATTTTAAACAGGAAGTTGCGATTAGGGATAGGCCTGCTGGTGTAAGGGTAGTTAAAACCTGTAAAAACCTCTGGCAGCACTTTATTGCCGGTTTGCTTATATAACCACAACGTGTCAACATGCTCATGTATCCCTAAAAATAGCAGCCTGGCACGTTTATCGGTGTTTTTGATGATAACCTTAAACCAAAAGGCCGAAAAGGTGATGCCGGCGTTAAAGGTAGTTATGGCATCAGGCTTTTTAAATTTGCCACTGTTAAACAACGCTACTGCCTTACCAACGGGCATTACCCTGCTGGTATCTTCAATATAGGCCATGTGCGGCAATATTTTGTAGCTGTTTTTACCGGTAATAAACATGGTATCGGCTTTTTGCGCCAGTAATTGCTGTTGTGCAAATAGCGATACCGAGAGGAATAAAAACAGTTTAAGTGTTTTCAAATTGGTTTATGAATGATAAGGATATGTTTAGCCCGTGCTAAGGTTCTGATAACAAACCTAATGCACCAGCCAAGTTAATAAAATACCCGGAAACAGGTATAGGGTTAGCGTAGCGGCTGCTAAATAATTAATAAGAAACTGCACAGTAAGTTTCAGGATGAAATTTCAATTATGACAAACCCCGGATACAGCATTAAGCTAATATGAGCGTATATTAGCGTTGAAAAACTATAACACAAAAACTTTAAAAAACACCTATGATACCAGCAAAAGCGTATGCGGCACAGGATGCCCAAACAGACCTTGCACCATGGAGTTTTGAGCGCCGCGAAGTTGGCCCCCATGATGTGCAATTTGATATTTTATTTTGTGGCGTTTGCCACTCCGATCTGCACCAGATCAAAAACGATTGGTTCCCGGGGATCTTCCCGATGGTGCCCGGCCACGAGATTGTTGGCCGTGTTATAAAAGTGGGCGACCACGTTAAGAATTTTAAAGTGGGCGACCTTGCGGGTACCGGCTGTATGGTTGATTCGTGCCAGGTATGCGAAAACTGCAAGCAGGACCTGGAGCAATATTGCCTTAACGGTGGCAGTACACAAACTTACAATAGCTATGAGCGCGATGGTAAAACGCCTACTTATGGCGGTTACAGTAACACTATTGTAGTGCGAGAGGAGTTTGTACTGCATATTTCAGAAAAACTTGACCTTGCAGCCACCGCACCATTGTTGTGCGCGGGTATTACCACCTACTCGCCATTAAGGCACTGGAAAGTTGGTAAAGGCCATAAACTTGCCGTATTAGGCCTTGGCGGCCTTGGCCACATGGCGGTTAAATTTGGCGTTGCCTTTGGTGCCGATGTTACTGTATTAAGTACATCGCCTAAAAAAGAGGCTGATGCTAAAAAATTAGGCGCGCATCACTTTGTGGTAACGTCTGACCCTGAGCAGATCAAAGCCGCGACAGGTACGTTCGATTTTATATTGGATACCGTATCTGCCGAGCATGATTTTAACATGTACCTGAGCTTATTACGTACCAATGGTACCATGATATGCGTAGGTGTGCCATCAAAACCGGCTGAGGTTGCCGCATTCAGTTTACTGGGCGGCCGTAAAAGCCTTGCCGGTTCGGGTATTGGCGGCATAGCCGAAACTCAGGAAATGCTTGATTTTTGTGCCGAGCACAACATTGTTTCTGATATCGAGATCATTGATATGAAAGACATCACCAAATCATACGAGCGGATGCTTAAAGGCGATGTGCGTTACAGGTTTGTGATTGATATGGCAACTTTGTAAGTATTATTAATAATTTAATTTACGAAGCAGGCACCCGTAATGGTGCCTGCTTTTTTTATTGACTGCCAGCCGCAACAATTTTACAACTTATATGTATATTGTGTATGCTTATAATATCTTACCCTTAGTAATTTATTATTTAGAAGTTAACCTTTGCCATCGCGTTGCCAATGAATAATGAAACAGGGTTACCGCCCGAACTAACACATGCCGATATAAAAGAATTGCTTATCAGGCTTAAGCAATCTGAAGCGCGTTTAGATATGGTTGTTTCATCTACCAAACTGGGTACCTGGGATTATAAACCACTAACCGGCGAATTAACATGGTCGAAAGAATGCAAGGAAATATACGGCCTTGCAACCGGCATCAAGGTGGATTTTGAATTGTTTGTAAATCAGCTGCACCCTGCCGATAAACAATATGTATTAGAACAGATACAGCAGGCGATGGATCCTGAAGGCGATGGCACATATGATATGAGTTGCCGCATACTTCGTTTTGATGATGGCAGTGTGCGTTGGATACGATCGCAGGGGAAAGTTACTTTTAACTTACTTGGCCAGGTTGAATTTTTTATTGGTACCGTATTAGATATTACAGAAAGCCGTTTATCTGCCGAAAAAAGCGCCCGGCTTGCGGCTATTATCGATTCATCCGGAGATGCGATCATCAGCAAAACAACAGAGGGGATAGTTACCAGCTGGAATAGTTCGGCAGAGCGGACATTTGGTTATACTTCCGAAGAAATGATTGGCCAGTCAATATTAAAATTGCTGCCTCCTGAGAGGCTGGAAGAAGAGCCCATGATATTGGCCCGATTAAGAAATGGCGAACGTGTAGAGCATTTTGAAACCGTGCGTGTTACCAAATACAATCAAAAAATAAATGTATCACTAACTATCTCGCCCATAAAAGATGCGCAGGGGAATATCATCGGACTGTCTAAAATAGCGCGCGACATAACAGAGAAAAAGCAGGAAGAATTAAGGAAGAATGATTTTATAGCCATGGTGAGCCACGAGCTTAAAACGCCTTTAACATCTATCCGTAGTTACATACAGGTATTGCTTGCGAGATCAAAGAATGAAGAAGACGCATTTAAAACAAATGCTTTAACAAGGGCGGATGTGCAGGCAAAAAAAATGACATCCATGATCCACGATTTTCTGAGCCTTGCAAGGTTGGAAGAAGGGAAGATCCACATCACTAAGGAAGAGTTTCAATTACACGACCTGATAGAAGAAATTGCAAGCGACGCGCAATTTTAACATCAACCCACAATGTTAATATGGTTGATTGTTCGGATATAACGATAATTGCCGACAGGGATAAAATTGGGCAGGTATTAATTAACCTGCTAAGCAACGCCATAAAATACTCGCCAAAAGGCGGCAATATTACTATTGGCTGCATCAAAAATGATGATGATGTTAAAATTTATGTAAGGGATGAGGGGGTAGGTATAAAACCAGCCGATCAGAAGCGCTTGTTTAACAAATTTTACCGCGTTAAGGACGAAAAGATAAAAACTATATCAGGCTTTGGTATAGGCCTTTATCTTGTTGCCGAAATTTTGCGCTGCCACGATACCCAAATTAAGGTAGAAAGCACAGAAGGGGCGGGGGCTACTTTTTATTTTATGATGAAATGCTCTTAAACATTATTGGTGTTGCTACCCACAATATTAAGGCAATGTGGTAAAATCATAAAATGGCAGTTCTTCATAGTTATCTATAAAGGCCATGTGGTCTTTTAGTGCTTCAAATGCATTTGGGTACTTTTTGTCGTCGATGGTTACAATTACTAATCCTTTTGGCGCTTCTTTGCCGTATTTGGCCTTCACCACGTCATCATCCGGGAAATCTACAGCGCTCATCCATTGCGGGTCGAGGTATTTGATAGCACTAAGTGTATCTATCTGGAATTCCTTTTGGTTGGACACTATAACCCAAAAAGGCGATTTGCCGTCGTTGGTTTTAACGTGTTCAACGGGTTTTTCTTTGTCCATGCTTACCATGGCCCATTCACGCTTTTGCGCAAAGGTTATAGTTGGGATGCTTAAAAGGGCAAGTATAGCGAGTGTTAATATGTTCTTTTTCATACTGTTATGTATAGGCGTATTGTTTAATACAAATAATAAGCCAAATGTTACCCTAAAACGTATGCGCAGTGCCAATAGTGCCCTTTAACCGCGCAAATAACTATATATTACATTTAAATGTTGTTACCTTAAGTGTTTACGGCACATATATGCCATTAGTTACACAGCTTTGAAAAGTATTACTTTTTAGTGATATTGGCGTATACGCAATACAACCTATGAAAACCGAAAAAGAAAAAATGCTCTCGGGCGAATACTACATTGCAAACGATGAAACCCTGGCAACCGAGCGTAAAAACTGTAAACAACTATTAAAACAGCTTAACGTTGATGAGTATGTTGTTGGCGAAGGCACAGCCGCCATATTGAAACAATTAATCCCCAATGCGCCAAAAAGCCTGTACATCGAACCGCCTTTTCATTGCGATTATGGCTATAATATCACCTGCGGCGAAAACGTGTATTTTAACGTTAACTGCGTGGTGCTTGATGTAATGGAGGTGAAGATAGGTAACAACGTTTTCTGCGCGCCTGCGGTACAGATATATACCGCCACACACCCTTTAGATGCCGTGGCCCGGCGTAGTAAAGAAAATGCCAAACCCGTTACCATTGGAGATGATTGCTGGATAGGGGGCGGGGCGGTGATATGCCCGGGTGTTAATATTGGTAACCGCTGTGTAATTGGTGCAGGCGCTGTAGTTACCAAGGATATCCCTGATGATTCATTAGCAGTTGGCAACCCTGCAAGGGTGATCCGCAAAATGGATAAAAGCGAATGATTAACTGACCTAAAAATACAGTCACAAATCTGTTACATTGGGTTGAAATTTGAGGCCCGATGTGTTAAATCATGCTATATTTTCTTAATATTATGTTTTTCCTGAAGTCCTGCAAAATGGCTTCGGAATAAAAAAACTGACCTAACATTAAACATATGAACAAAACTTTAAAATGTGTATTACTGGCACAGTGTATTGCGGTAATGGCGATAACCGCCAACGCCCAAACGGTTGCGCAGCCAAAGCTGGTAGAGAAAGTTACCCGCAAAGGCACCGAACTGGTTATCCCTTATGAGAAGTATGTGCTTCCGAACGGATTGACCGTAATTTTGGCCGAAGACCATTCAGACCCATTGGTACACGTGGATGTAACCTACCATGTAGGTTCGGCGCGCGAGGAAATAGGCAAGTCGGGTTTCGCCCATTTTTTTGAACACATGATGTTCCAGGGGAGCGACCATGTTGCTAACGGCGACCACTTCAAGATCATTACCGAAGCCGGTGGCACCTTAAATGGTTCTACCAATCGCGACCGCACCAACTACTACGAAACCGTACCTGCGAATCAATTAGAAAAAATGCTTTGGCTTGAAAGCGACCGCATGGGCTTTTTGCTTGATGCCGTTACCCAGCAAAAGTTTGAGGTGCAGCGTGCAACCGTTAAGAACGAGCGCGGCCAGAACTATGATAACCGCCCATACGGTTTAGCCAGCGAATACACGTCTAAAAACCTTTATCCATACGGCCACCCATACTCATGGCTAACCATTGGCTACATCGAAGAGCTGAACAAAGTAGGCGTAAACGATTTAAAGAACTTCTTTTTAAGATGGTACGGCCCAAACAACGCAACCATCACCATTGGCGGCGATTTAAACCCTAAGCAAACTTTGGCATGGGTTAGCAAATATTTTGGCAGCATCCCGCGCGGGCCTGTTGTTAAAAATGCAACGTTCCCAACGCCGGTTTTAACTGCCGACAGGTATGTGTCATACACTGATAACTACGCTAAACTGCCTTTAATGTCTATCACCTATCCGGGTGTAAAGATCTATGATAAAGATATGTCGGCATTGGACGCTTTGTCAGAAATTATTGGCCAGGGGCGTAACTCTATCTTCTACAAAAACTTTGTAAAAACCCGTAAGGCTGCGCAAGCATCAATGAGCTCATCAAATACTGAACTGGCAGGCGAGATCACTATGCGCGTGGTACCATTCCCGGGGCAAACGCTGGCCGATGCTAAAAAACTGGTAGACGAATCACTGGCCGAGTTTGAAAAAACGGGTGTTAGTGATGATGCTTTAGTTCGTTTTAAAGCAAGTGCCGAAGCAAACGCTATCAATGGCTTATCAAGCGTTAGCGGTAAAGTATCTGAGCTTGCACAGGCGCAATACCTAACCGGTAACCCTAACCAAATTGGCCGCGAACTGGCCGATATACAGGCAGTAACCAAAGAGGATGTAATGCGTGTATACAACAAATATATCAAAGGTAAGCCTGCGGTTATATTAAGCGTGCTGCCAAAAGGCGGTACAATTGCAGCCGTAGCGCCCGATAATTATACCGTAAATACCGCTAATTACAAAGCGCCTGATTATGGCTACAACGGCCTTACCTACAAAAAAGCTACCGATAATTTTGACCGTGCAGCCAAGCCTGGCGTGGGTGCAAACCCTGCAATTAAAATACCGGCTATGTGGACAGCAACTACGCCTAATGGTATCAGGATGATTGGCACGAAAAACAGCGAGATCCCGTCGGTTTCTATATCCATATCTATAAAAGGCGGTGGCTTATATGCTGTTAATAATCCTGCAAAAGCAGGTTTGGCGGGTATCGTAGCACGCATGATGAACGAGGATAGCAAAAATTATACTGCCGAGCAGTTTAACTCTGAGCTGGATAAACTGGGTAGCAACATCAGTGTGTTTGCAGGGGCCGAAGAAATGTTCATCAATGTATCTTCATTAACTAAAAACCTACCTAAAACAATGACCTTACTGCAGGAAAAATTGTTTAACCCTAAATTTACGCAGGACGCTTTAGACCGTATCAAAAAACAAACAATAGAAGGTTTAAAACAGGCTAAAACACAGCCAGCAGGTGTGGCATCCACTGTTTATAGTAAAATACTTTACGGAACCGACAACGTGCGTACTTACGCAACAGGTGGTAACGAAGAAACAGTGGCGGCAATTACCCTGCAGGATGTTCAGGATTATTACGATAAATACTTTACCCCATCGCAAACACAAATTGTTGTTGTGGGCGATGTAAATGAAGGTACCGCAAAAGGCAACCTGGCTTTCCTTAACGCATGGGCCGATAAAAAAGTAACTATCCCAACACCGGCCGAAGGTAAAGCCTTTGATAAAACTACCTTGTACCTGGTTGATATCCCGGGTGCTGCGCAATCAGAGATCCGTATTGGTTACCTTGATAAGCTTAACTATGATGCAACCGGTGATTACTACAAATTGGGTATAGCCAACTACATTTTAGGTGGTGCATTCAATAGCCACATTAACCTTAACCTGCGCGAGAAAAAAGGCTGGACCTACGGTGCACGTTCGGGCTTCAGCTCGGGCAAATACGGTGGCGACTTTACTGCTTCTGCAGGTGTGCTGGCTACCGCTACAGACAGCTCGGTTTACGAGTTTATCAAAGAGATCCGCGATTATCAAAAAATAGGTATTACGCCCGATGAATTGAAGTTTACCCAAACATCAATAGGCCAGAGTGATGCCCGTAAGTACGAAACTAACGGACAAAAAGCAGCGTTCCTTTCACGTATACAGGAGTATGATCTGAAACCTACGTATGCAGATGAGCAGAACAAGATCCTGTCAACCATTACCCCGGCCGAGCTTAACGCGCTATCGGCAAAATATCTGAATACCGATAATATGGTAATACTGGTTGTGGGCGATAAGGCGAAAATATTGCCAGGCCTGCAAAAATTGGGTTACCCTATTGTTGAGCTGGATGCTGATGGCAAACCAAAACAATAAGTAATAATTGTATAACAAAAAGCCCTCCCGACGATAAAGTTGGAAGGGCTTTTTTTATGATATACTTTTTGTCATCCTGAGCATCGCGAAGGATCTATTAGCGAACATGCAATCGGTTATGCATAGTTCGCAAATGACAATTTGGTTTAATAATTTTTGATAAACGATAAACTCGCGTTCTTATATTCCGGTTTCTTCAACTGTAATTTTAGCTTCTTAAAGCTTTGGGTAGGCCCTTCGGATGCTACCATGTTTACCAACCATGCAGGCAGGCTGCCGGCGGGGTCAACATGCAGGGTGTATTCAACCTTTATCTCGTCCTTACCCAGTGGGGTAATTACCCATTTACCCTTTGAGTTGGTTACACGTATAATGCCATCTTTAAGCGGTATAAGGCCATTAACAGCGGGGCCATCAACGGTTACCGCCTTGGTTCCCTCATCCTGGCTTACTATCAGGTGGGCCACAAAATCGCGGTTACTGGTAGGCCATGGCAGGCTCACTTCCGAGTAATAATAGATCTCTGACGGCGAGGGTTGTTTTAACAGCGTGATAGATTTTGTATGATAAACCCATTCGGTACACGTTTTAACATCAAGCAAAATTGTTACTATCTGCGCCAGCGTTGCCTGGAAATTGCACTCCACCCGTAAAGCCTTAAACTTTGAACCAGCTACATCACTGCTATAAACCTTAATCCCGTCACTGTTTGCTTTTAGCTTCCAGTCGGTTTGCGCTGATAGAGAATTGGCGGTAATGAGTAAGAATAATAGGGGGAGCAGGTACTTTTTAAACATTTGTGTAAAAGAGATTTCGGGCAAATTTAAATATCCGCCAGAAAACCCATGTCATACCTGCACCACATTTTAGGCTTAGGCCGATGCTACCAACCTGCTGGTGCTGCGGTAAACATATTCGTTATAAATATGCCTGCGTGCAAACCTTCCCGGCGAATCGGCATTTACCAGCTTAATGTAAACCGCGCGCGGCACATCAAAATACTCGTATGAGTTGCCGTCGGTAAAATCAACTCTTAACACCTGCGATTTGAATTCAAAATCAACAATGGCTGCAGTAGAGGTGGTCAGCGTATATTCTGCTAATGATTGGGCGCGGGTTTCGGGCGCTATACTTACCAAAAAGTGGTAAGCTTCAATAATGGTTTTGCTTTTTTCTTCGGCTTCCAGCTTGCTTTCGGCGCTGTCCTGAAATTTATCCGGGTGCCAGGCTTTCATTAAGCTGCGGTAAGTGGTTTTTAATTCCTGCAGTTCGGCAGCTTCTGTAACACCTAAAAGTTTCCTGTAATCGACAATTTTTTTCATTGTATTGATATTGTAATGTTTATTGTCGATGAAAACTTTATTCAAAGAAAATAATTTTGCAAAGGTACGCTTTATTAACACGCGGCGTATCACTTATAAGCGAATTATAATTTAGTAGTTGTAATTGCAACAAAAAACATTTAATTTGTAAGAGAATTTTTAGCCCATACTTATAAAGTTGATAGATGTCCAAACAGATGTAGATGCGATAAGCCGCATAGAAGCCGTAACCTCTATTTTAGAGGTTGTTTGCCGTACTACTAACATGGGGTTTGCCGCAGTGGCACGCGTTACAGATGACAAATGGATAACCTGCGCCGTGCGTGATGAAATAGCCTTTGGCCTTATACCCGGAAGCGAATTGAAGTTAGAGACAACCATTTGTAACGAGATCCGCCAGCATCATAACCCGGTGGTGATAGATCACGTAGCCGAAGATGAGGACTTTGCCCATCACCATACACCGGCCATGTATGGCTTTCAAAGCTATATATCATTCCCTATCACTTTAAAGGATGGCCGTTTTTTTGGCACACTTTGCGCTATCGACCCTAACCCTGCACATTTAAAAAATACCCAGATAATGGGTATGTTCCGTTTGTTTGCAGATCTGATAGCTTTTCACCTGGATGCGCAAGACAGGCTGGCTTTATCAGAACTGAAGCTTTTAGAAGAACGCAAAACGGCCGAGCTGCGCGACCAGTTCATTGCCATTTTGGGGCACGACCTGGGCAACCCTGTAGGGGCAGTTTTAAACGTAGCCCAGATGCTGCTGCGGATTCCCGGCGATGAGCGCATAAAACGCCTGGCCAACATCCTGCAAAATTCATCATACCGAATGAAGGCGCTGATAGAAAATATTCTTGATTTTGCCCGCGGCCGCCTTGGCGAAGGAATTATCTTGAACAGGAGCGACGATGACTCGGTTGAAGAGGCGCTGAACCATGTAATAACCGAACTGGCTATAGTATGGCCCGACAAGGTTATCAATACTCATTTTGAAATACAAGGAAGCGTTAATAGTGATATTAAACGCGTTTCGCAGGTGCTTTCAAATTTATTGGGTAATGCACTTACACATGGTAAAAAAAACAGCCCCGTAACGGTAAGTGCGGCGTCTACCGAAACAGAATTTACTATCAGTGTAACAAACAAAGGCAAGCCGATTGCAGATGCCATACGCGATAAACTTTTCCTGCCATTTTCCCGTGGCGAAGTAGTGCCTAATCAACAAGGCCTGGGCCTTGGGTTGTACATAGCTTCAGAAATTGCACATGCCCATGGCGGTACACTCGATGTAGTATCGAATATGCAGAAAACTACCTTTACATTTAAAATTCCGCTTACGTAAAGCTCCTGTTCCTTTTATAAGCCAATAAATACAGCTATTAAACCAATTAAAGCCGGCAAGGCCTGCTTTACAAGAATTGATTTGCTTGCCGTAAAACCACCGTATAAACCCGCAGCCGTAACACACACCAGGAAAAAGATAGCCACGTTTTTGCTCCATACCGGGTCGCCAATAAGCAACGACCAGATGAGCCCGGCAGACAAAAAGCCATTGTATAAACCCTGATTGGCTGCAAGCGAGGTGGTTTGCTCAAACAACTCGGCAGGTAAGCTTTTAAAGGTAGCTTTGCCTTTAGTTGTCCAGGCGAACATCTCTATCCATAAAATATAAATATGCTCAATAGCTACTATGGCTATCATAATGTGGGCAAAAAGTTTCATGCCGATGTGTTTAGATTACTAAGATAATCATCTTACAGTAACCCCGACTAATAAGAACGGCAGTTTGCGCTTGTGGAAGATTTATGCGTATGGTTAATGGTCCGGCAGGCTCACCATTACAGGTTATAAGCTATAACAGGTTGGTCATTAATTAATCTATGGGCACAGTAAACCAAAAGGTGCTGCCCTTACCGGCTTCGCTGTTAACGCCAATTTTGCCGCCGTGGCGCTCCACAATTTCGGCACTGATATACAGGCCCAGGCCCAATCCTGAGTATTGCACCCCGGTAGAGTCAACCCTATAGTAACGTTCAAAAAGGTGGGGGATCTTGTCGTAAGCAATACCTTCGCCAAAGTCTTGTACAGATATTTTTACAGTTTTGGTACGGCGTACTATATAAATAAAAATTGTGCGCGAGTCGGGTGCATACTTTACCGCATTGTTTACCAGGTTAACAATTACCTGCTCTATCTTACTGCGGTCGGCGTATATGTCTATATCGGTATCCCCGTTTACAATAATTTCATGATCGCCCGCCATACGTACATGGTCGCAGCTTTCGGTTATCATATCGCCGGCTTTAAAATAAGTTTTGTTTAATGCCAGCTGTCCGGCTGTTATTTTTGATACATTGAGCAGGCTTTCTATCAGGTGCTGCATTTTGGTTAAACTGATATTTGCCTTTTCTATAAAGGCCGGGATCTTTTCTGAGCTGCCATTGGTTTTGATCAGCTTATCCAGAATCTGTATTGATGCTTTAAGCGAGGTCATGGGTGTTTTAAGCTCATGGCTGGCAACACTTATAAAATCGTCTTTTTGTTGTTGCAGGCGTTTAAATTCGGTAATATCTAATACGGTGCCAAGCATACGTACGGGGGTATTATCGCTGTCATAATATGTTTTTCCCTGGGTACGGATCCAGTGTACCGATTCGTCGGGATGAATAATGCGCAACTCATAAAAAAGGATGCCGGTTTTATCAGCCTCCTCGTGGGCACGTGTGTGAATAATGCGATCTTCCGGGTGGAAGGTATCCAGCAATTTTCTGCGGGGCATCGGTTTATCAAAACCAAAAATGGCGTTAAACCTGTCGGATGTAACGGTTATCTGGGTGAGTATATTTAAATCAAATGTACCTATTTCTGCCGCTTCTATAGCCAGCCTTCCGCGCTCTTCAACATCTTCAATATTACGGCGGGCTGTAACCTGGTCGGTAACATCAATAGCAATAACCATTATAGCGTTTATGGAACCATCAAAATGCCGTACAGGTTCGTATACAAAATCAATAAATAGTATTTCGGGCTTATTGTTACGTATCAATAAAACTTCGGCCTCTTTAGCTACAAATGAGGTTCCTGTATTTATTACTTCATTCATTATCGGGCCGTAAAGGTCGGCAGCCTCGGGTATAGCAGCCCATATGGTGCGGTTCTCCAGATCGCGCCGGTTTTTGCCTACAAGCTCCAGGTATGAATCATTTACCACTTCTATCATCAGGTCTTCGGCCCTAATAATGCAGATGCCTACAGGTGCCTGCCTTACCAGGTTGTAAAGCGTCATTTCGCTTTCTTCAACAGCTTGCTTGGCGCGTTCAAGTTCGGTAACGTCGGTAGCAAAGCATGCTACGCCATATATTTCACCCGCTGCATTGCGCATAGGCTGATAAGTGAATTTAAAATAAAAGGTTTGTATAACGCCATCAATTAAAAAATCGGCACGGTCATTACTGGTATAATACGGCTCGCCGGTTTTATATACTTTCTTTATCAACCCCAGAAAAGGTTGGTCACTCATCTCGGGCAAGGCTTCGGTAAATGGTTTACCTATAACTGAGCGATCTTTGCCCCATGCTTTTAAAGTAGCGCTATTTGCAACACTTACTATTGCATCTTCGCCGGTACATACATAAACAGGAAAGGGTGATATCTCAACAATATCCCGGAAAGTGCTTTCTGTTGGCTCCAAAAGTATATTATAAATTAAATAAATTGCTCCAAATCAAAATTAAAAAACTTTATAACATAAAGCCGTAAAGGTGTTTTTGTTTTGTATGATGCCGATAAATAATAAAATAAATATTGTGCGTATATTATCAAACCATTTTACGGCAAAATGCATTATAGAATTATTGCATTAACAGTATTTTAATGAATTATTGTTGATGGCTTAACCTTTATCAAAGCATACCATATTGAATTTTTTACCACGGCAGTTTATAGTATTATTTTTATTAGTGGCGCCGGCAATTGGTTATTCCCAAACCTCGCAGGACGCCCAGAGACTTATAAGAGATAGCATCCCCAAGGTTAAATACCGCGGGCCTCGCACACCTTTTTTTGGCCCGGTGCCCGCTACTACCAAACGCTTTGGCCGCGCAGCTGCCGAGTGGGGCCTGGCACAGGCCATCCCCTTTAGTTATGGCAAGTTTATAGCACATGCACCTTATTCTAATGTAACCGGCGCAACCATATGGCGTAACTTAAACCCCGGAAGCTGGTCGTGGGATCAGGATATCTTTCGTACCAACCAGTTTGGGCACCCTTACCAGGGGAGCCTTTATTTTAGCGCGTTCCGCTCAAACGGGTACTCTTTCTGGCAATCGGCGCCTGCTGCCATGGCGGGTAGCTATTTTTGGGAAACCTTTGGCGAAAACGAGCGCCCATCGCCTAACGATTTTATAAACACCAGCTTTGGCGGCATTGTATTAGGGGAGATGAGCTATCGCCTGTCTAACAAAATTGTAAATAACCGCCACCGCGGCTTTGGCCGGCAGATGGAAGAGGTTGCCGCCTTTTTGGCTAACCCCATGAACGGCCTCAACCGTTTGCTTGATGGTAAATGGGGCAAGGTTTACGGCAACCCCCGCGACCGCGATTCGTCGCTGGTATCTATGGAAGCCGATATTGGGGCCCGCCGTTTTAGCAGTATAACGGGTAATGTTAAAACGAATGGCAAAACTGGTTGGTTTGGCCGCGCCAAGCTGATGTATGGTAATAGGTATAAAGATTTCAGCACCCCGTTCAGTAATATTTTTATAAACGTTGAAGTTGGACGGGACGATAGTTCGCTGGTAAACAATTTGAGTGTTTATGGCTCGCTGGCAGGTTGGGAGCTGCAAACGGGTAAAGACCTGCAGCATGTGGTAATATTATCGGCCAATTATGATTACCTAAGTAACGAGGCATTCTTTTATGGGGCGCAAAGTGTTAAAGCCAACCTGTACTCTACCTTTGAGATGAGTAAGAAAATAACTATTAATACAAATATTGGTACCGGCCCGGTGCTTTTGGCTGCGGTACCCAATACCTATAACTCTAACGGGCGTAATTACGATTATACATCGGGGTTTGGTATTAACGGTGGGGCGGGGTTAAACATAGCCTCCAAGTTTTTTGCCAGTGTTGATTACCGGGGTGGGTGGCTATACACCATAAACGGTAATAAATCGCATTACTTTTTGCATACGGTTACCAGCGAGGTGCGCTATGCTTTCAAAAACGGCCTCTCCCTTGCAGCCGAACCGGGATACCTGTTTTTGCGAGGGAAGTATGATGAACACCCCGATGTGAACAAGCGCTACCCTTACCTGCGGGTATCTACACGGTACAGCATGAATTTTTAATACCATGCTGTCTGTTTAGGAGGCACATCGTGTTAAGTGCTTGGCCATCATGAGGTTAAAAAGTGCCGATACAGTTAAACTAAGGAGCTTTTTTAAGGTCGAATAATAAACACCTTATATAAACCTTATGAAAGTATCTTCACTTTTTTGCCTTGTTGTTGTCTGTTTGCTGATGGTATCCTGCGGAACTGTGCGCCCGAACTATTTAGGTACAACTTACCCTGCAACACAAACTATAGATAGTTATTACGCTGCTAAGGATGTAAAGCATTCCTATAAAGTAATTGGCCATTTCGCGGTTAAATCGCCGGAATTTACAGAATACATGGAAAGGGCAAAAAAGGATATTATTGAAGAAGCCAAAAAGCAAGGGGCTGATGGCCTTATCTTTTCATCAATTGACTACGACGATAAAAGTTCAGCCATGATTACCATTAAGGCTGATGCTATAAAGTATGATAAGTAGTTACTAAATACGATTATTATATCCCGTAATGCTCAATAACATCCTCCGGCACCTTAACCCCGCGACCGGTGGCCATATCAATCATCACATAATCAAAATAACCGTCGCAGCATATTTTGTTGGTGGCCTTGTTGGATAGAGTAAAAGCCACGCGGCAGCCTTTATCGTTTATGGTTTCTATACCTGTTTTTACAATGAAGTAATCGCCCATGGTGAGTGCGCGCTTATAATCAACATGCGCGGTACGTACTACCCAGCCAAAGCCGCGCTCCATAAATTTCTCCATAGCCATACCGTAGCAGCGTTCCATCTGGTCATAACGGGCGGCCAGTACATAATCAAAGTACTTGCTGTTGTGCACATGCTGAAACATGTCTATATCATCAGGGCGTACACGCAGTTCGGTCTCAAAGGTGGCGTAGTTGTTCATCAGTAATAATAAGCTGTAAAGGTTGCAAAAGTTTTAATAGTATAAAAGTTGGTGTGATCTGTCGATATTAAAATACGTATTTTGCCGTTATACCATCACCAATAATACTTACACAATTTATGAAACTTATTATCTTATCGGCCACGCTGTTAACCCTTATGAGCTGCGGGCGGGCTACATCACAGGTAAAATTTAACGGCGATATGGAGCAGCTTACTGCTGATAAAAGCAGGGCGGCGGGGTGGAAGACCTATTTCCAGCCGGAGCAGCAAAAATATTATCCTGTTAAGGTAGATAGTTTGGTAAAACAGCAAGGCAAATATGCGGTCTCTATCGAGAAGGTAGGCGAGGGCGGGAGCTTTGGTGTAATAGATTATTATATCCCTAAAACATTTAAAGGCCAAAAAATTGAACTAAGGGGCTACATCAAAACCGAAAATGTGACCAACGGTTATGCCGGCCTTTGGCTGCGTATTGATGGTACCCAGGCTTTTGATAATATGCAAGACAGGGGCGCAAAAAGTACAACCGATTGGCAGGAATACAAGATTGAATTACCTTACGATGGCAGCAAGGCCATAAATATACATGCCGGTGCACTGCTTGTAGGTGCCGGGAAGATGTGGGTAGATAACATGAAGTTATTTATTGATGGCCAGCCTATTGAAAAAGCCACCGAAAAGGAACTTACAGGTGCTTTGGCAGATACTGTATTCCTAACCGGATCAAAAATAGATACAGTTGTTTTAAATAAGCAACAATTAACAAATTTAACGGCCCTGGGGCAGGTTTGGGGTTTTGTAAAATATTACCATCCCAATGTTATTAAAGGCGATTTTAATATGGATGCGCAGTTATTTAGAGTAATGCCCGCCGTATTAAAAGCAAAAAACAATACCGAATTAAGCAACGCGCTTGAGCAATGGTTTGATAAGTTTGGCGCTGTAACCAAGTGTGCCGATTGCACCCCTTACAAAGGCGATGATATAAAACTATCCCCATCGTACGGGATGCTGTTTACGGGCACTGTGCTGGGTAAAACGCTTACAGATAAACTGCAGGGCATTTTATACAAACAAAATTTTACAAATAGCTACTATATAGCCATGGAACCCGGCGTGGGCAACCCGAAGTTCATCAATGAACTTGCTTACGCAGGGATGAAGTACCCCGATGCCGGTTACAGGTTGCTTAGCTTGTACAGGTACTGGAATATGATACAATACTTTTTCCCGTATAAGTATTTAATAGGAGAGGACTGGAATAACGTACTTGCCGACTGCATCCCAAAATTTGCAGGTGCCAAAACTGCTACCGATTACACCCTGAGCAGCCTTGCCTTAATAGCACGGGTGCATGATACCCATGCCAATATCTGGGGCAATAATACTACCCTTAACGATTATAAAGGTAAAAATGCAGTACCCTTTAAAGCAAAGTTTATTGAAGATAAATTGGTAGTAACCGGCTATTATAATGATACACTTAATGTAAAGCAACTGGTAAAACCGGGCGATGTGATTGAAAGTATTAACGGCGACCCTGTGCCCGGGCTTATCAAGAAATATCTGCCGTACACCCCGGCATCAAATTACTCAACGCAACTAAGGGATCTGCCTTCGGCTTATTTACTAAGAGGTAATACCCCGGAGTTTAAATTAGGTATCCAACGGGATGGTAAGGCACAAAAAGTGACAGTGCCGGCTTTACCTGTAGCCAAAGTAAACTACAGGGCAGATTACAATCCTGACCCAGATAAGAAAGGGTTTTATTTGTTAGATAACAACATAGGGTACTTGTACCCGGGAAGGTATCATAATAGTGATTTGCCGGAAATAAAACAGCTTTTTAATAATACCAACGGGATAATTATTGATATGCGCTGTTATCCATCGGAATTTATGCCGTACACATTTGGCCCGTATATTAAAACTAACATGTCGGCTTTTGTGAAATTCAGTAACGGGAGTATCTATCAACCGGGCTTATTCACTTATACGGCTCCGTTAACCATACCGCCTGCAAACGAAACCTATAAAGGCAAAATAGTGGTTATTGTGAATGAGGTGTCGCAAAGCCAGGCCGAATATACTACCATGGCGTTTCAAAGCTCACCAAATATTACAGTTATTGGGAGTACAACAGCAGGGGCCGATGGTAATGTTTCATCAATAGTACTGCCGGGCGGTATCTCTACCATGATATCAGGTATCGGCATCTATTATCCTGATGGTACCGAAACGCAGCGTAAAGGTATTAAGATTGATGTGGTTGCAAAACCAACCATTGCCGGTATAAAAGCCGGTAAAGATGAGTTGTTAGATAAGGCGAAAGAGATTATTTTGGAGAAAAAATAAATGACAAAAAAGTAAATATTTCTCGCAAAGACGCAATTAAAATTCAACCTTTTGCGTCTCTGCGTCTTTGCGTGAAATAAATTCCCTAAACCAATGTCTTCTTCCATTTGCCTTTCTTAAACAGAATATAAGCGGCTATAGTTAAACCGATCTCGGCAACGGGGATGGAGATAAAAACGCCGGTTGGGCCCATCTCAAAATATTTGGCTAATAAATAAGCAAGGGGGATCTGGAATAGCCAGAATGTAAAGAAATTTATTTTGGTAGGTGTCCAGGTATCCCCGGCACCATTAAAGGCACTGGTGAAGATCATCCCCATTCCAAAAATAATAAAGCCCCCGCTTAAAATTTGTAACGAACGGGTGGCTACTTTTTTCACCCCATCATCATCGGTAAAGAATGATGCGAACAGATGGCCACAGGTTAAAAACAATATGCTCACTACCCCTAAAAAAACAACCGTATACTTTATGGTTTGATATACCGATTGCTCAGCCCTGTCAACCCGGCCCGCGCCAAGATTCTGCCCAACAAGTGTGGCCGCAGCATTACTAAGGCCCCAGGCAGGTAGCAGGAAGAACATCATCAACCGCAGTGAGGTTTGATAGCCTGCCGAACCCTGATCGCCCCCGGTAGTGGCAACCAGTTGCGCTAAAAAGATCCAACTGCAACTGGCTATTACAAATTGCAGGATGCCCGGTGCCGCCACCTTGATGATGGCTTTGATCTGTTTCCAGTCGGGTACAAAATAGCTTAAGCGTACTATTAAAGCATTTTTGTTATTAAACAGGTTGTATACCTGGTATGATACGCCTAAACCGCGGCCAATGGTTGTGGCTATGGCTGCACCTGTTAAACCAAATGCGGGAATAGGGCCAAGGCCCCTGATAAAGATAGGGCATAAAATGATATTGGCTATATTGGCTATCCACAGGCTGCGCATGGCGATGGCGGCGTTACCTGCCCCCCTGAAAATTCCGTTTATTAAAAACAACAATACGATGATCACGCTCCCGCCCATCATAATACGTACGAATGGGGTGCCATGATCGGCCGTTTCTGTAAAGGCGCCCATGAGCAGCAGCAGGTCGCGGGCGTGTAGCAACCCGAATATGCTGATGATTATGTTTACAATCACGGCAATTACAATAGTTTGCATGCCTGCCTTTGATGCCGCCTCAGGGTTTTTCTCGCCAATGCGGCGGGCAACAACAGCTGTTGCCGCCATACTTAAACCAATGGCTAAAGAGTATATTATGGTAAGTACAGATTCGGTTAACCCTACTGTTTGTATGGCGTGGCTGCTGTTTTCTAAGTGACCAACAAAATACAAGTCGACCAATGCGAAAACGGATTCCATAGCCATCTCCAGCATCATGGGGATGGCTAATAAAACAATGGCTCTTTTTATGCTGATGGCAGTGAGGTCCACATGTTCGCCTTTTAGCGATTGCTTTAAAACGCTGAAAAATGAATATGCTTTCCCCCTTGGTGTAACGGTTTGTGACATGGAAGGTTTATTTAAACAGTTGCTTACTAATATATTAGACTTTACGGAATAAGGTAACAAAATGTAACGATGCAAAAGTATGTTTAAAGCTTTTATCTCACACTGTGTAATAATGACATATATGCGGGCTAATTGCGACATATTGAATATTACATAGCCCCTAACCCCTCTCAAGAGGTAATAGCCTATGAATAGACATGGATGCTAATTTAACAAACGTTCCGATGGAACGTAGCTGCTTTTTCTTTTGTTTCTACCAACCAAACATCCCTACGGGATGAATAATGAGTACGTTCCATAGGAACGATTGGTTGGTAGCATTGTAAGATGCCAAATAATTACGTTCCATAGGAACGATTGGTCGCCCTGTCCAATAATGGGCCATTACTCTAAATAGGGGAACCGAAAACCACTCACCACTTAACTTAATCAACCATTCACAATCCCTTAAAAATCATTTTTACTTTTAAATTTAAAGCGTATCTTTGCACCCAATTAATAGAATTATTTACGCTTTAATATTATTCAGGTAATGTATTTAAGTAAAGAAGCAAAGGCAGAGATCTTTGCAAAACATGGTAAAGCAGCTACAGACACAGGTTCAACTGAAGGTCAGGTTGCGTTATTCACAACTCGTATTGCACATTTAACCGGTCACTTGAAAAAGAACAAACATGATTTTTCAACCCAGTTATCACTGCAAAAATTAGTAGGTAAACGCCGCGGTTTGTTGGCTTACCTGTACAAAAAAGACATTGAAAGATATCGTGCTATTATCAAAGCGTTAGCGCTTAGGGATATCATCAAATAACTTTTACAAGTTTTTAATAAAAAGCCGTCCGTTTATTTTTGGATGGCTTTTTTACTTTTGAAACAAATATACACACACATAAAAAAACGATGCGCTCCGAAAGATGAAAAGCGTGTCACAAAACAAACAAGATGAGTTTAAACGTAATTAAAAAGGTTATTGATTTAGGTGACGGCCGCACCATTGAGATCGAAACCGGTAAATTGGCCAAACAAGCCGATGGCTCTGTAGTAATTAAAATGGGTGATACCATGTTATTGGCTACTGTAGTATCATCGCAGGAAGCAAAAGAGGGTATCGATTTTTTACCTCTTTCTGTTGATTATCAAGAAAAATATGCTGCCACCGGTCGTATCCCGGGTGGTTTTTTACGCCGCGAGGCACGTTTGTCAGACTATGAGGTTTTGATCTCGCGTTTGGTTGACCGCGCTTTACGCCCAATGTTCCCGGATGATTATCACGCAGATACACAAGTGATGATCTCTTTAATATCTGCCGATAAAGATATTATGCCTGATTGCCTTGCCGGTTTGGCAGCATCTGCAGCTTTATCTGTTTCTGATATCCCTTTTAACGGCCCAATATCTGAAGTACGTGTTGCTAAAGTTGACGGTCAGTTAATTATCAACCCAACCTTAAGCCAGTTACAAAATGCAACTTTAGAGTTTATAGTTGCCGGTAGCGAGCACGATATCAATATGGTTGAAGGTGAGAGCGCCGAAATTCAGGAAGCTGAATTGGTTGAAGCTATTAAATTTGCACATACCGCTATTAAAATACAATGTTTAGCTCAAAAAGAGCTTACTGTTGAAGTTGGTAAAACCGAAAAACGCGTTTACAACCATGAGCACAGCAACGAAGACCTGAAAAAAGCCATCTACGCTGCTACTTATGATCAGGTTTACGCTATTGCCGGTGCTGCTTCTGCTAAAGAAGAGCGTTCTGCAAGCTTTAAAGCAGTACGTGATGCATACATCGAAACGCTTGGCGAGATCGATGACATCACTAAATCATTAGCTAAAAAATACTACCATGATGTAGAGTACGATGCTATCCGTAACCTTGTATTAGACGAGGGTAAACGTTTAGACGGCCGTACTACTACCCAGATACGCCCTATATGGAGCGAAGTTGGTTATTTACCATCTGCGCACGGTTCGGCAGTATTTACCCGTGGCGAAACACAATCATTAACCACTGTTACCTTAGGTGCTAAGGATGATGAGCAAATGATTGATGGCGCGTTCATCAACGGATACCAAAAATTCCTGTTACACTACAATTTCCCTGGTTTCTCAACCGGTGAGGTTCGTCCTAACAGGGGTGCAGGCCGTCGCGAGATCGGTCACGGTAACCTGGCAATGCGTTCATTAAAACGTGTTTTACCTGCTGAGGATCAAAACCCTTACACTATCCGTATCGTTTCAGATATCCTTGAATCAAATGGTTCATCATCAATGGCTACGGTTTGTGCCGGTACATTGGCTTTGATGGATGCTGGTATCAAGATCTCTAACCCGGTATCTGGTATCGCGATGGGACTGATCACTAATGAAATGGGTACAAAATATGCTATTCTTTCAGATATCCTTGGTGATGAAGATCACCTGGGTGATATGGACTTTAAAGTAACCGGTACCAAAAACGGTATTGTTGCTGTACAAATGGACTTGAAGATAAACGGCCTTTCATACGAAGTTTTAACCAACGCGTTAAACCAGGCTAAAGATGGTCGTTTACACATCCTTGGCGAAATGGCCAAAACCATGACCGCTCCACGTGAGGATTACAAACCACACGCTCCGCGTATCGTAATGATCAAGATCGATAAAGAATTTATCGGTGCGGTTATCGGGCCCGGTGGCAAGATCATCCAGGAAATGCAGCGCGAAACAGGCGCTACCATCTCTATCGAAGAAAAAGATAACCAGGGCTTTGTACAGGTATTTGCCGATAACAAAGCAGCTATTGATGCAGCTTTAAGCCGTATTCGCGCTATTGCTTCTAAACCGGAAGTTGGCGAGATTTACGAAGGTAAAGTGAAATCAATTATGCCGTTTGGTGCATTTGTTGAGATTATGCCGGGTAAAGATGGTTTATTACACATATCTGAAATTGATCACCGCAGAATTGAGACCATGGATGGTATCTTTAACGTAGGTGATGAAGTGCGTGTAAAACTGCTTGATGTTGATAAGCAAGGTAAACTAAAGCTTTCACGTAAAGCGTTGTTGCCTCGCCCGGAGCAAAGCAAACCTGCTGATAACAACTAATCAGCTTTAATTTATAGTGCAAAACCCTCTTTTAAGAGGGTTTTGCTATTTAGTCTAAAAAAAAATAAAAAATTGAAACAAAACCTAAACCTTTTTGGTTTGGTTTAGTTAAGGATAATAAAAGACAAACAATATCAAGCCGGCACTAATTTGCTAATGACATCTACTACCAATGATCCTTTAGATTTTCTCAATAACTCTCAAGGGATACAGACCGGTGCACAAACGGATCTGATCCAGAAGCTATTGTATGAAATTATCAGGGTTAAAGAGCTTATTACCTATTATGATTCCATTCCAAATGGGGCAGGGCAGCTTGGCTCCTCTATTTTGAACGAACTGGTTACCGAGGCCTACAATTCCCTTGTAAACTACGATACCGTTTTAATGAAAAAGTACTACGATCTGTTGCTTAACTGCGATTGATACTTAACAGGGTTTAACTCAAAACCTTCTCGCGTAACTCTTTTGAAATTTCGTCTGTTATCTTGATGATATCGGCCGCTTCCTGTGTGTTGTTGATGACAATCCTGTCTGCCACTTCGCGGTAGGGTAGCAAATACTCTTTATAAGCCGGTACAACGTGGTTTACCCATTTATAGTATGCATCTTCGTTAGAGTAGCCGCGTTCTTCCAGGTCGCGCTTTAGGCGGCGATGCAGGGCTATGTGTTCGTCGGCCTCAATAAATATGGTCATATCAAGTACGTCCTTAATTTTGCCGAAGTGCATGATAAAAAGGCCTTCCACAATAATAATAGGTGCGGGCTTTATCTCCAGCATTTTGGGGATAGCATTTTGGTTATTAAAGGTATACTCCTGCTTCATGAACGATTCGTTGTTTAGTAGCCTAAAAATATCGTTCTCAAAGTGCTCATGATCGATGGTAGAGGGGAGATCAAAGTTATACAGCTTATTTTCCTCCTTGGTCATGGTGTGGCCAACCGGGAAATAATAATCGTCCTGCGATACCAGGCACACTTCGTTATCGCTAAAGTGTTCAAGGAAGGATTTTAAAAAGAAGGTTTTACCAGATCCGCTGCCACCGGCAACGCCAATTACATAAGGTTTATTCATTAGGAGTACCGTAGCTGATATTTACTTGAAAGCGTTTGTCGAGCGCGCCTAAGGCATCCGCTACATTTTTGGTCATTACAATTATTGCGTCGCGGGTACTTTGGCTGTCGGTAAAGCGGCCTACCACTTTGGCAAATGTAGTGCGGTTATTCATGGGGTTGGTTATACGCATTACGGTGCCTATAGGGGCTGTACGGTGCAATATAAGCTTTTTGTTAGGGTCAAGGCTGGCGTCGTCAATCCAGGTGGCTACGCCTTTTTCATTTTTTTCGAACAGGCCATATTTATTTGTGCCCGGTTTGTGGTTTTCCAAACTGTCAACCACGGCAACATAGGTAGAATCGCGCTTAACAGTATCAACATGCGCCGGCGTTACTGCAGTAGTAGCTTGTGCGGGCTGTTCTGCGGGTGTACCATTGGGCACCAATAATACCTGCCCGGCGGTAAGGTTTGTAGATTTTAAATTATTTAACGCAGTAATGGCTTCAACCGTGGTATTAAAGCGTTTGGCTATAGCGTAAAGCGTTTCATGTGCCGATACTTTATACTGTTGTGAGGTGGCTGTTGCTGCAGGCGCCTGTGCTGTTTTTTGCTCGGTTTGGGCAGGTGGCTGCATAACGGCAGCTTGCGTTTTTAGCGGCGCTTGCTCAACAGGCTTTGGTTGTGGTTTAGCGGGTGCCTGTTCTGCAGTTTTTGTTGGGGCTTGTACAGGCGGTTGCCCGGCGGGTGCAGGTTTAACCGTTTCCATTATCGACCGCTCGGTAGGTACTTTAATAATATGGCCAATTTGCAGGCTGGCATTGTTATTAAATTGCTGTATCACCTTTGGGCTAACGCCGTATTTGCGCCCTATAGAGTAGTAGTTATCCTTTGGGTCGAGTTTATGGAGGATCACTTTTTTGCCGTTCAGGTTCTCAATACCTACAGAATCAACCGGGGCCGATGCAAAAAGGGTGGAGGTGAGGCCAAGCAAAATAGTGGATAATAATAGTATTTTAAATTTCATAATAAATTCTTATTCAGTAATTTATATTTCTAAAACCTTTATTTCGGCCTTGTTTTTTATATAAATGAGGCTGTTTTTATGTAATACAAACGCCTCGGGTTGTAATTTTTGTATATGCTGGTTCAATAAATCGTAATAAACCACTTCGGTACCTTTTAAAATATAAAGAAGCTGTTGCAGTTCCCCATTTTTTAAAGTGTGCAAAGATACAATTCTGTAACTATTATGGTTTAGATAATGCACCATATTTCCATAAGGTTCTGCAGGCAGGCTGCCAGGAACCAATTGGCTGGCAGGCATCATATAGGGTATGACTATCTCCGTTTCAAAAGGTTTATCCTGTATTGCATCATACGGCCTAAGGGTTTGACCGCTAAGTACATCAATCAATAATAATTTTTTTGGCTGGATATTAGTGTTGTATACTATAGGGCCATTAACAGACAGGTGATCAAACGCCAGGTTATAGTTGCTCCAAACCTCGGCAGCTGTTTTAGCGTCAATAGCAATAATGGTTTTATGCTCGGGCCCGCTCTCATGTTTATAATAATGCAATAACATTATACCATTGTAAACAGCTTCGATACCGGTTAGCCAGCGTTCGGGCATAACCAGGCTATCGAAATAAACCTGCCCCGTAGTTAAATTAAGCGATACAAAATTGGTTTGTTTATCCTGTTCGTTGCGTAATTCAACCGCCATTATACCTTTTTGCCCGTCAATTTGCAGGCGCCATACTGTGCCGTTAAAAGTTTGGGAGATGAATGGTTGTAGCATTGTCATTTAAGTTTGCAAATATGTGCATTAATATTAAAACGCTTAAATTTGATAAACAAAGGCCGCAAAGGGCTGTTATCACAACAAACTAAAATCACATACATCATGGACGCTGAAAAAATAAGCTTAGAAGAAAAAAAAGTAAAACCGGTTGTTGATCACCTGAACGATCTGCTGGCAAATTATCATATCCATTATCAAAAGCTACGTGGCTGCCACTGGAATGTTAAAGGCTCAAACTTTTTTACCTTACACGTTAAGTTTGAAGAACTATATACCGCAGCTTTAACTACAATTGATGAACTTGCCGAAAGGATCCTTACTTTAGGTAAGCCACCGTACAGCACTTTTAAAGATTATATAACCACATCTACCATTAAAGAAATAAATACCATTGGCTTAAAAGATAAAGCCATGGTGAAGGCAATAATTGATGATATGGCCGCCCTGATTGAAATGGAGCGCGAGATATTGGATATTACAGCCGATGCCGGTGATGACGGTACCAACGATATGGTGAACCGCTTTATGCAATTCAAAGAAAAGAACACCTGGATGTTACGTTCATTTGTGAACGAAGATTAAGATTTAGAGATCAGTGATTAGTTAATTAGAGCCGATTAACTCCAACAAAAAAAGCGATGAGTAGTACTCATCGCTTTTTTTGTTGGGCAAGATTCTGTTTCAACCTTACATCCATATCTCAAATTTGTATTAGAAACGGTATCCTAAAGTTAAGTAAGCATTATTGTTGCTGTTTTTTAACATGGCTGCCGGGCTTGCGTTACCCAGGTCGTAAGGGAAAATAGTTTGCGTGCCGGTTGAGTGTGCGTAGGTAGCATCAACATAGTAAGCACCAAAACGCAGGCCTATACCACCGCTGGTAGTTTTAATATCGCTGCCATTGTCTTTACGGGCATCACCTTGTATACCGTAACCGCCGCGTAGTAAAAAGAAACTGTTTATGCGTGCCTCGGCGCCCACATGCGCGTTAATGGCCGATTTGTATAAGCCTTTAATGTCGGGGTTATCAACTCTGTCGGCATTATAATCGGGGTTGCTGCTCAAATGTGCGGTGCTGTAATCAACATACTCAACATCACCAGTTATAAAACCAAAGTTTTTGATGAACACTGCTGCGCCGCCTGCTAATTTTAAAGGAGTACGCAAGTTATAATTAAGCGTGTAATTGCCCGAGTTTTGTGATGTTACAGCTTCCTTATTGATGCTTGTTGCAACACCTTCGTTGTAAGTATCATCAATATTATAGAAAGTTGGGGAGGTAAAGGTTGCGCCTAAACGCACAGCTTCCACAGGTTTGTAAATAACACCTACTTTGGCGCTAAAACCTGTACCCCTTGTTGACTGGTTTTGAGAGTAAGACGACGAATAATCACGTGTTGTGCCCACCGGGGGGGTACCTTCAAGCCTTGATAAAGAGCCATCTTCATAAAAAGTACTGAATGAATCATAGTTAATATCTGTAAAGCTTAAGCTAAAACCCAGGTACAGCTTATTGCTGTAGTTTGCACCAAGAGAAAAATCGACTGCAGATTGACCTCCGCGACGGTTAATAAAGGCTTCCTGTGCAACAGGCGAACCTGAAATGTTATTGCTCCTGTATTCAAAATCCGACGGGTTAGGGCCGGTAGAATATTTGTCTATCAGGCTTTGCTGATAAGCCCCATCTATTAAACTGCCTTCGGGGCCTAAACCAAACTGATTTGCCTGGCTGGCATAATAATCATTTATAGAATTAACGTTATTTGTGCCACCATAATGAATGTTCTGGTCGAAATTATTACTACGGCTAAAAGCAACACCATAATTTACGCTAAGCCATCCTTTATTTTTATCGGCACCGCGCGGCTTGGTAAGCTGGTTATAAATTACAAGCGCAGCATTATTTAAATTAACAGTGTTACGTGTTGCCGAATAGGAACCGGCTTTTGTTTTTGAATTATCGTACTCGGGCGTTATACTAACTTCTGACCGGGTGAAGAAACCCAGGCCTGCAGGGTTACCACTAACGTTACTCAAATCGCCGCCCACGGCAGTACCTGCGTTACCAACAGCCTTTATTCGCGATGTTGACCCGTTTACGGTTTGCGAGAACCTGATAGCATCCTGTGAATATTGGGCAAAAGTATTTTGGGTAAATGCTACTATAGCAATTACACTTAGTATATATTTTATTTTCATAAATGTTTAAAGGTTGAAGTAATAATTAGTTCCTTACCGGCCTGCCACCGCCGCCACCGCCACTGCTTGAGCCGCCACCGCCGCCTCTTGAACCACCGCCGTAGCTTGATGGTGCAGAACGCTCAACACTTGGTTGGTAAGTTGGCCTGGCATCTGTACGTACGCCACGTGTAGCACGGGTATCACCATAAGCAGGCCTGCCATTTGAGCCGTTACCTGTACTAACCCCACGTGTACCCCTGTTTGGAATATAGCCTATGCCACTGTTGTTGCCGCCATAAGAAGTGCGCGAGCGATTGCCAAATAACGGGCTGCCGGGGCTGCCATTACCCCTGTAAGGGCGTGCATTGTTATAATATGCGGAAGAGCCCCAGAAACCTGAACCGTAATAGCCGCCGCCAATACCCCAATATGGAGAATAATAGCCACCGTAACCATAACCACCCCATGGGTAGCCAAAACCGCCGTAGCCAAAACCACCACCATAATACCACGGAGAGCCATAGCCAAAGCCGCCGTAACCAAAACCACCGCCGTAGCCAAAACCTAAACCAATGCTTAAGCCGTAGCCACCATAGCCGTAACCATAGGGCGAGTAAAAGTTATCGTAATAACCAAATGGCGAATAATAACTGAAACGGTTTATACGTGATGAGTAATCATCATAGTAGAAATAATCGTCTTCATCGCTATCCTGGTCGTCGGCTTCCTGGTTGTATTCATTATTTCTGGTAATATAAACCGGTTCTTCGGCCGCTGTCGCGCGCGAGAAATACACGTCATCGTCGTTTTTCGAGATAGATGCGGTTTTGTTAATGGAGCAGGAACTCAGTGCTATAGCACTGATCAAAATCATTCCTTTAATAAGGTTCCTATTCATTTTTGTAAGGATGTAAAGTTCTAAGGCCAAATAAACGTATAAATTTATAAATTTGAGCCCTGCTAAATGTTAAATATCAGATCAATTATAATCCAAATATCACAAAATGAGCAAAGGTGTCATAAGTAAAGACGAAGATTACTCGCAATGGTTTAACGACTTAATAATTAAATCTGACATGGCCGAGTATTCGCCCGTGAGAGGATGTATGATCATTAAGCCGTATGGCTATTCTATATGGGAAAAAATACAGGCTGTGCTCGATAAAATGTTCAAGGAAACAGGGCACCAAAATGCTTATTTCCCGCTGCTCATCCCAAAATCTTTTTTCTCAAAAGAGGCCAGCCACGTAGAGGGCTTCGCTAAAGAATGTGCCGTTGTGACACACTATCGCCTGAAAAACGATGGGGAAGGTAATATTATTGTAGATGAGGATGCAAAATTGGAGGAAGAATTAATTATTCGCCCAACATCCGAAACCATCATCTGGAATACCTACCGTGGCTGGATCCAAAGCTACCGCGATCTGCCTATCCTGGTTAACCAGTGGGCCAACGTTATGCGTTGGGAAATGCGTACCCGTTTATTCCTGCGTACCAGCGAATTTTTATGGCAGGAAGGCCACACTGCCCACGCAACATCAGACGAAGCGATAGCAGAAACCGAGCAAATGCTGGATGTTTACGCAGATTTTGCCGAAAACTGGATGGCATTACCGGTTGTAAAAGGCCGTAAAACACCAAACGAAAGGTTTGCCGGCGCGCTGGATACCTATTGCATTGAAGCTTTAATGCAGGATGGTAAGGCACTGCAGGCGGGTACATCACACTTTTTGGGGCAAAATTTTGCTAAAGCGTTTGATGTAAAATTCACCAATAAAGAAAACGTGCAGGATTTTGTTTGGGCAACCTCATGGGGTGTATCAACCCGTTTAATTGGCGCGCTGATCATGGCCCACTCTGACGATGCCGGTTTGGTATTGCCACCAAAACTGGCGCCTATACAGGTTGTTGTTGTGCCGATATACAAACATGATGAAGAACTGGAGAACATTACCACGTTTGTGAATGCTTTAACAAAAGAGCTGCGTGCAAAAGATATCAGCATAAAATTTGATAAACGCGATACCCATCGCCCCGGCGCTAAATTTGCCGAGTACGAATTGAAAGGTGTTCCGCTGCGCGTTGCCATTGGCAGCCGCGATATGCAGAATGGTACAGTTGAGCTGGCTCGCCGCGATAACAAAACCAAGGAAATTGTAAACCAGGAAGGCCTTGCAGCGCATATCGAAGCATTGCTGGAAGAGATACAGGCTAACATTTACAAAAAAGCTTCGGATTTCCGTACGGAGAATACTACGGAGGTTGATACCTACGATGAGTTTAAACGGATGCTTGATGAGCAGCCGGGCTTTATATCGGCCCATTGGGATGGTACCGCCGAAACCGAACAAAAAATAAAAGATGAAACTAAGGCTACAATCCGTTGTATACCTTTGAACAATAAACAGGAAGAAGGCAAATGCATCCTGACGGGTAAACCGTCTACACAGAGGGTGTTGTTTGCCAGAGCCTATTAATTTAGTGCGGGGTGCGGGGGAATGAGTAGCGGAATTAAACGCACCTCATACCCGCACTCCGCACCTTAACTATTCCACCAGTTATGAAATTCGGAACAAAAGCAATCCACGCAGGGCAAGAGCCCGACCCAACTACCGGCGCTATCATGACGCCGATATACCAAACATCAACCTACTGGCAAAAATCGCCGGGCGATAATAAGGGGTATGAGTACTCACGCGGCACCAACCCAACCCGTAAGGCGCTGGAAGATTGTTTGGCAGCTTTAGAGAACGCTAAGTTTGGCTTGGCCTTCTCAAGCGGTATGGGCGCTACTGATGCGGTAATGAAGCTGCTTGCCCCGGGTGATGAGGTAATAACCGGTAACGACCTTTACGGAGGCTCGTACCGTATTTTCACCAAGATATATGCTAACTATGGCATCAAATTCCATTTTCTTGACCTGTCGGACCCCGACATTATCAACGAATATGTAAACGATAAAACTAAACTGGTTTGGATAGAAACACCAACCAACCCAACCATGCAGGTGGTAGATATTGAGGCTGTAGGCAAAATAACCAAAGCTAAAAATCTGCTGTTTGTGGTTGATAATACCTTTGCTTCGCCATACTTGCAAAACCCTATTGATATGGGTGCCGATGTGGTAATGCATTCGGTTACCAAATATATTGGCGGCCATAGCGATGTGGTGATGGGTGCACTGATGCTGAACGACGAAGAGCTTTACAAAAAGCTTTGGTTCATTTACAATGCCTGTGGCGCTACACCAGGCCCAATGGATAGCTTTTTGGTACTGCGCGGTATAAAAACCTTGCATCTGCGCATGAAAGCGCATTGCGAGAACGGCCGCCAGGTAGCCGAATTTTTGAAAGATCACCCACGTGTTGAGAAGATCTACTGGCCTGGTTTCCCTGATTCAAAGAACCACGATATCGCCAAAAAACAAATGCGCGATTTTGGTGGCATGATATCAATAGTTCTAAAAGGTGCTGACCTGCAGGAAACGTTCCGCATTGCATCGTCATTTAAAGTATTTGCCCTTGCCGAGTCATTAGGAGGTGTTGAATCGTTGATTAACCACCCGGTTAGCATGACCCACGGTAGTATCCCTAAAGCCGAGCGCGATAAAGCGGGCGTAGTAGATAAACTGCTGCGTTTAAGCGTAGGGGTAGAGGATATTGAAGATCTGTTAGAAGATTTGAAACAAGCGCTGGCTTAAAAAAGATAAACCCACGCGTCATTGCGAGGTACGAAGCAATCTCTGAACTTTGCATATACATTATGCCTATCGGGAGATTGCTTCGTACCTCGCAATGACGTTTTTTATTAGAATGAACGATAACCTCAAAGCCTTCCTCGACCAAAAAGTAGCCCAATATAACCGCCCGGAGTTTATCGCGAACGACCCGGTGAGCATCCCGCACCTGTTCAGTAAAAAGCAGGATATCGAGATCATGGGTTTTTGGGCGGCAACACTGGCATGGGGGCAAAGAGTAACCATCATTAATAAGTGTAAAGAGCTCATCACCCTGATGGATGGCGCACCTTATGATTTTATCGTCAATCACGAGGAACCCGATTTAAAAAAACTGCTGCACTTTAAGCACCGTACTTTTAATGATATTGATACACTGTACTTTATATCGTTCTTTAGATGGCATTACGAGAATTTTGAGAGTTTGGAGGATGCTTTTGTACCCGGCTCTGGTCTTCGACAAGCTCAGACTGACATTAGTGCCGAAGTGGCTCTCAATCATTTCCGTTCCTATTTCTTTTCCCTGCCCGATTTTCCGCACCGTACAAAGAAGCATGTGTCGTCGCCCTCACAAAAATCAACCTGTAAAAGGCTGAACATGTTTCTGCGCTGGATGGTGCGTAAGGATGACAACGGAGTTGATTTCGGTATATGGAACAAATTAAAACCCGCCGACCTGATCTGTCCCTGTGATCTGCATGTTGATCGGGTGGCTCGCAAGCTAAAATTGATCAACCGCAAACAAACCGACTGGCAAACCGCCCTCGAACTGACCGAACGCCTCAAAGAATTTGACCCGACCGACCCCGTTAAATATGATTTCGCCCTGTTTGGCCTGGGTATTGAAGAACGCTGGGGGATTGAAGGGATACTGCCGGAGTTTGATTGATAATACCCCCGCGTCATTGCGAGGTACGTAGCAATCTCTTTAGCAATTTTTGACTATATTTAAGTCAAAATACTATCCACCTTGGCACCCTCAGAAGAATACCACTTATCAGATTTTCTAAACGGCAAAAGTGAACATACACTCGCCCTGTTTAACCATTTCATAAGCAGCTTTAATACTATTGGCACCGTTGAGGTAGTCCCGTTAAAGAGCATGATAGGGGTGGATAACGGTACCAAACGCATAGCATATATCACCCAGTTAGGAAAGAACTTTATTCACGTAGTATTCCCGTTTAAGCAGGGATATTTTGATAATATGTGTTTTACCAAAATACCGCAGGTACCGGGCCAGCAACAGTTCAATCACCATTTCAGGATGTTGAACCTTGACGATGTGAACGACGAGGTAATGAGTTTTATGCGATTGGCTTATCGTGGAGAGCCTGAAGAGTAGCTTATACTAAGCTAGTTTCCAATCAGGGCGTTCAAAATGGCATGTATAACCATAAGGGTGCTTTTTTAAATAATCCTGATGTTCTTCTTCCGCATTCCAAAAATCGGTTTCGGGCACCACTTCGGTAACTATTTTACCCGGCCAAACGCCGGACGCATCCATTTCTGCGATCAGTGCATTTGCTATATCGCGTTGACTTTCGTTGCTGTAAAAAATGGCAGAACGGTAGGAGGTACCTACGTCGTTGCCTTGCCTGTTCCGGGTTGTAGGATCATGGATCTGGAAAAAGTATTCCAACAATTTACGATAAGATAAAACCGAGGGATCAAACTCAACAGCTATCGCTTCGGCATGCGTGCCATGGTTACGATAGGTTGCATTAGGTACATTGCCACCTGTGTAACCTACAACGGTAGAAATAACACCCGGATAATGCCTGATCAATTCTTCTACTCCCCAAAAACAACCGCCGGCCAAAATAGCTTTTTCAGTACTCATATTGTTTTATCTAATTATAAACTAAGGTAGGTCACAAATAGTCAAATGTCAATAATACAATGTCGCAAACCGCTCATTTTACCCTTAGCTTACATATTAAGGCTGCATCACATAATTTGTTTTATCATTTTATATAGCGGCGCGCATTAACCTCGTTTAACCGCGAAATGTGTTAAGGACTTATACCCAGCAGCTACGATTATTAAACAGCTTAAAAACCAAAGTGTTACCAGCAACGGCGTACCCATTATATATACCTGGTTTAAAAAGCCTTTCATCAACAGTCCGTTCAGTAGCATCAGCAGGATAATGGTATCTAATACTAACGGCAAAATAAGTAAAGCTATAAATATGGTAAGCTTACGTTTATTGGCTATGGCACGATAAGCTGTTACAAGCGGCGGCACACAAATCAGCGCAACAATAACAAACCCCAGTAATTTTATCCATATCAAATTTGAATGACTGGCATTCATCAATAGCGAACGTAGCCCGTAAACTTCATCGCCCGAACCGGTTGCCGCCATATAGATGCGCCCGAAGGGCATATTGCCTAAAATAAATACAAGCCCTAATGATCTTATTGAGGTTGATGCACCATGTTTAAGCCAGTATCGGCCCAGCCAAAGCATTATAAACGTAAATACAGGCCCGGCAAAGGTGGCTATCTGCGGATAGCTTACATTGCAGGTTTCGCAAAGCTGCCATACATTAAAATCGCGGGTGCCCCATGCGCCGCATAGTATCCGCCCCGTTATGATATGGGCAAGCTCGTGCAATTCGTGCATCAGAAAAAAGAAGAACTGGAAGATCAGCAGGCTTTTAAAAGTTAACCGCAGATATAAAGGCTGTGTAAGGCTCATGATGGCATAAGACTACATTGTAGGAGAGGAGGTTACATATTGAATAGATTAAGCAAGTGTTAATGATGAGTGCCAGAATTATTCATGGCGATACCGCTCTCATAAAAATCAGTAGATCTGTTTATATGCTTCCTTGCCTCGTACGAAGCAATTTCTTTTTTTAGGATAAAATAAATAAGTACTGACCAAATAAACGGAAGCAATAGTGTAAGGAAGATATTGAGCCGCTTTTGAGTTTGGGTTAAGACAGGGGCTTTAATAGTTTTAAAAATGGCTAATGTCGCTACAAGTAAGTGAGCAGCAATAAATATGATAAGTAAAATTTGTCCGCCCGTCATCATGCTTTAAGCTTCTTCCTTAAAATAAACCTTATAATAGTTCATCGCCTTATCATCGTCAAAACCCTTTTCAATGAGTTTATTATCGCCATGAATATAGATGTGGAAATTCTTATCAAGCTTTAAAACGCTTTTATAGATGCGTGCCTGTTTTTTAACAGCGTTGCCGGAGATCTCGAAGCTATCACCGATAGGGGTATCAAATTCCTCTTCGTACTGGCTTTTAAATGTTTTAAAGGATGCGATGGCTTCGGGATTGCTGATCACTTCTTCGCTAAACTCATCCAGGTCAAAAGTTTCTTTTTCCTTAAAGTATTTCATTGAGCGGTTCAGCAGGTCTATCTTATCGGCCTTGCTCATTTCAAACTCATCGTCGAGCTTTTGGGTTACAAAGTTTTTGTACACACCAAGCGCATTACTGGTTTGGTTAAAGCTATCGTTGCGGATCTTTAATTGTAAAAACTCATCCTTCCAGTAAACCGCGGCATCCTGCCCGCCGCTCACCTTATCAACCACAACCACCTTGTAGCCGTTCTCTTTTTCGATGTTGAAGATCAATACACCTTTATCCAGCTTGTTAATATTGATGGCGTCCTGCTCATAGTCAACCGCGAAACCGCCCTGGTCCGGGTATACCTTCAGGTAGGTCTCTTTATTTTCAGACTTGAAAATACCGATAGCATCCAGTGGGTTGCCTTCAATCTGTACGTTGTTAAAATAAACAACATATAGTTCGCCGCCTTTTATATTGGGGTGGGTGCTAACTTTATACAGGTGTTTGGCAATCTGTTCAGACATCTCGTGAAACCGCTCCTTATCCTCAAACACCTTTGTAGTAAAATTATGCAGTTCGTTAAGGGCAAGGTCGCCACTACTGTGCATCAGGTGGTAAACCTCGTTCGCTTTTTCAAATGGTTTTAAAAAATATTGCATCAGCAGGTTTGGGATAATTTCGTCCTTTAGTGCCAGCGGCTGCGCAGACAGGGCGTACATTTCACCTACAGATTGGTTGCCAACATGGTGTACAGAAATAGTATCGAGCGAGGCTGCAAAAAAAGTTACCATAGTGTGGCGAAGATAATTTTTTTTAAGTCATTTGTCATCGGTCAATAGTCATTGTAAAGTAGTACAAGGTTTAGGTTTAACTGTTCAACGGTAATTTGTTTTACTTTTGCAGTAAGTTGGCAAATGCTACCAACGACTAATGATTTAAGGACCGATGACTGATAATAAAGAAGAAACCATAGTAGCGCTTGCTACACCGAACGGAATAGGTGCAATAGGGGTTATCCGCTTATCGGGCCCTGATGCTATAACTATTGCGCAACGGGTTTGGAAAGGTAAAGACCTTACCAAACAGGCCTCGCATACGCTGCATTTTGGGCGTATTGTTGACGGCGATATGGAATTGGATGAAGTGGTTGCATCTTTATTTGTAGCACCACGGTCATATACCCGCGAGAATGTGGTGGAGATCTCTTGTCACGGCTCTAATTATATCATCGAGTCCATCATCAAACTGCTGATCAAAAACGGCGCACGTGCTGCTAAAGCGGGCGAGTTTACCCTAAGAGCATTCCTAAACGGCCAGATCGACCTTTCGCAGGCCGAAGCCGTTGCCGACCTGATAGCCTCTAACTCTAAAGCTTCGCAACAAATAGCCCTGCAGCAGTTACGCGGAGGCTTTAGTAATCAGCTACAGCAATTGCGCGATCAGTTAGTTCAATTTGCCTCATTAATTGAGCTTGAACTTGATTTTGCCGAAGAGGATGTGGAGTTTGCCAACCGGGATCAGTTAAAAAAACTAACCTATGAAATTACCCGGGTTATTGGCAGCCTGATACAATCTTTTGAATTGGGCAATGCTATAAAAAATGGAGTAAATACCGTTATAGCCGGGCGGCCAAACGCAGGGAAGTCCACCTTGCTTAACGCCTTATTGAATGAAGAGCGAGCCATTGTAAGCCATATCCCCGGCACCACGCGCGATACTATTGAGGAGGTGCTGAATATTCAGGGCATCAACTTCCGCCTGATTGATACTGCAGGCATCCGCGAAGCGACCGATACTATTGAGCAAATAGGGGTACAGCGTACTATGGAGAAGATAAGTCAGAGCGCTTTATTAATTTATGTTTACGATGCCGATCAAATAACACTTGCAGACCTGAATAGCGATATAGAAAGCCTGCAAAAACCCGGTGTAACCATGTTATTAGTTGCAAACAAAGCCGATCTTTTAAATCAGGAGCAGTTATTAGCCTTGCCGCATACAGATAAAGCAATCATCGTATCGGCCAAAGAAAAGCAGCATATTGATGAGCTGAAAAATAAGATATACACTGCTGCCATAAAAGAGCAGCTAAGCGGCCACGAAACACTGGTAACCAACATTCGCCACCTGGAAGCGCTGCAAAAAACCGAAGAAGCATTGATAAGGGTAATAAGTGGGATAGATACAGTCACATCTGATTTCCTTTCGATGGATATCAAACAGGCCCTGCATTATTTAGGTGAAATTACCGGTGTTGTTACTACGGATGATTTACTGGAGAATATATTTAGTAAGTTTTGTATCGGCAAATGATGCCGACAAACACCCCAAACTAACGACAACTTACGACAAGTAAACTACTCATTGTTAATAAGTTATGTCTATTTTGCTTGTCCAAATTCTTGGATAATATGCATTGTATTTCTTATTTTTGTTACTAAGTTGTTACTCAAAAACGAATTTTTTTGAGATTGAAAATTTGAGGAGAAATTAAGTAGCTTATATACCCTTATTTCCGCTTATTGCGCCTTATATAAGCTTAAATCGCCTTAAAATTGGAGTAATTACAACCGATGATTAAAGAAAAAATCATCGGTAGTTATTTCCCCGGTGATCTCACCTGATGGTGTAACAAACTGATTTTTAATGTTTTAAAATAGGCGAAATTATCGCATGGAATTGCTTTGCCAAAATTTTGCCGGTAACGAATTTGAATGAAACTGATATGAGTTCCAATTTTACTGTAAACCGATTATGTGAACAATGCGGAAACGTTTTCGTGGCTAAAACTACTGTCACAAGATTCTGCAGTAAACTGTGCAATAAACGACACTATAAAGCCAAAGAGCGTTCACAAAAAATGGCTCCAATGGATCAGGTCCTTAAAAAAGTACTGGAAGCAAAACCTGAAGAACAGACCTCTGCTGAATTTCTTACCGTGAAGAATGCTGCCAGATTGCTTCGGGCCTCAGATAAAATGGTCTACCATCTTATCAATATTGGGAAGATCCATGCAGTTAATCTGTCAGAACGAAAAACACTCGTTAGGCGCGCTGATATAGACAAAATATTTGAACTGCCTCCGGTAATTGAAATTAAAGAAATCAAGCCGCCGCCAATTACGGAATGCTATCACATGGCTGAGGCGCAGGAAATTTTTAAGATCTCGGAATCGGCTTTATTTAATCTTATCAAAAGACACAAACTTTTTAAATTTCAGGAAGGCTGGTACACCTATGTGGCCAAATCTGATTTGAATAAAATATTTAATACAGAATTATAATCATGGCAAAAGTACACATCAGGAAAAAAGCTTTAACTAAAGGAAGACAGTCCGTATATCTTGACTTTTCACCTCCTTTACGTAATCCGAAAACAGGAAAGCCGCAGAGGTTTGAATTTCTGAATATATTCCTATACGAGAAGCCGTCCAATGTGTGGGAACGGAATCACAATATTGAAACTAATGATTTGCTTGAGAATATCAGGGCGAAACGTCTTCTTGATATACAAAACAGGAAATATGGCTTTATTTCTAACCGTGACCGCAGTTCAAGTTTCGTGGAATACTTTAAACAGTTTATCTGCACCAAGACCAATTCTGACTGTGACAATAACGCAATGTCCTACAGGTATTTTGTTGCCTTTGCAGGCCATGACCTGATCTTTAATGATCTGGATGAGTTTATGTGCGAGGACTATAAAAACTTCATGCTGAGCGGCCCTGGCATCAGCCGGCGCGGGCGACCTATCTCCCGTAACACGGCAGCCACTTATTTTGCAAAATTCAGAAACGCCCTAAAGCGCGCTTATAAACAAGGACTATTGACAGTTGACCTGCATAGCCAGGTTGATCCGATTAAACTAAAGGAAACCCACAGGGAACAGCTTGAACTTGAAGAGTTCCAGCTGTTAGTAAATACGCCTGTAAAATCTGATGTTGTAAAAAGGGCGGCAATATTCTCCGGACTTACAGGACTTCGTTTTTCGGATGTTAAAACACTTACCTGGTCAGAAGTCAGAGGGAAAGCAGGTAAATTTTATCTGCAGTTCACCCAGGAGAAAACGGAAGGTGCGGAGATATTACCTGTTTCGGATCAGGCTATTGAGGTTCTTGGCGAACGCCTGGCACCCGAACACCTTGTATTCAACAATCTGCATTATTCAAATATCAAATCCTGTTTCAACGTTTGGATGGATCGGGCAGGTATTGATAAAAACATAACCTTCCATAGTTTCAGGCATACCTATGCTACACTTCAGCTGGAATTGGGAACTGAATTACTTACGGTGTCAAAGCTGCTTGGACATAAGAGTATTAAAACCACTTTGATCTACACAAAGGTTAAGGACAAAATGAAGATTGAAGCCGCTGGAAGAATTAAACTTGATCTTACCAAACTAAAAGCCGGAAAGATTTAATTATTAAGGAAATACCCTTATCAGGGCGGCAAATTACTCACCGCCCTAATTTTATATTCTGGCCATTTCTAAATAGCGGCAGAAAGCATTGGCCAGTTTCATCTGCTCCGGATTTCTGCAGTCAGGTTCTAATAATTTCGGACTGGCTATCATTATAAATAAAGTTTTGGCTCTTGATACCGCAACATTCAGTCTATTGGAACTGTATAGGAAATCCATTCCCCTGGGCGCATCTTCCGGATTTGATGTACACATAGAAAAAATGACTACCGGAGATTCCTGACCCTGAAATTTATCAACAGTTCCAACCATAATTCCAGGTAAAGCTGCCTGCAGTGCGGTTACCTGTTTATTGTAAGGTGCGATAACTTTAATATCCTCACCGCAGATAATTTTTGTTACGCCGTGTTTGTCAATCCAGTTTACTTTTCCATTTGTCAATTCTTTTATAATGGAAACCACTGCTGCAATTTCTTCAGGCGAGTTACTTTGATTTCCTTCGTGAATCACCGGTTGGAACCAAAGTCCGGCTCCATCATACTTTGAGTTACCACTAATTTGCTGCAGCTCTAAACCAGGCCGGGAACTCAGCCTGCTCTCATAGAACATTTCTGATATAAACGCACAGATGTCCGGATGTAACCGCCAGGTTTCATCCAGAAAAATTCCTTTATCTTCCGGTATGGTTTGGTGGCCATTCAGGATATGTTCCAGCGCTGATACTTCCGTACCTTCCGGGTGACTGCCTTGTAATGGCTGTTTAAGCTGCTGAGGATCGCCTAATAATACAATGCTTTCAGCAGACTGTGCGATTGCCATGGTATCAACGAGAGAAAACTGACCAGCTTCATCCACAAACAATATATCAACAGCATTTGCCATATCTTCTCTTGACCATAGAAATGAAGTGCCCGCTGCGAGTTTTGCCGCCCCTGAACTAAGAGCGGAAATGATCGCTCCGTTATCTTTGGTTTCAATCAGGCCGGCCGGTGAACTTTCGCCGGGATCGCTGACCTTCTGAATGCCAGAAATCCTGATGCCTTTTTCTGCAGCTGTCAAATAAACCTTATTGATCAGTTCGCGGATTACCTTATGGCTCAGGGCAGTAATACCTATTTTTTTACCTTCCTGAATCAATTCAATGATCATATTTGCGGCGGTGTGGCTTTTGCCGGCTCCGGGAGGACCCTGTATTGCGAGAACGCCGTGATCAAGTTTCTTAGCCCATGACAGCGCTTTTTCCTGAGGTGTTTTAAATATATCAGGTTGTGCACTCAGACGCGGAGGGTTGCTAAGCAGCAGATCCCTTGCAGCCTGATGTGTCGTGCTATCTGATTCAATTCCATTTTCCAGCACCCATACAGCCAGTCGCCATAAGGCAGACGGCTTTGCCGGATCAATGAACATATCGAAAGCAAAAACTGACTGAGGGTGATTATCCACTATCGAAGGGCCTTTTCTGATTGTGATGGTACCATTTTCAAGATCAACTTCTATTACCTGACCAAAATCTTTTCCGGCATCTGATTTAAGTTTATCGTTTGCTTTTATGTCACTATCCTGGATAGGGAAACTGTAGACGTCAATAACACTTTTTTTATCTGGTGTTCTTTTCCCTGTAAATTGTAATCCTGCAAGGGCTGTTTTTTCATCTACCAGTTCTTCAGGGGATAATTCTTTAAGTCTGAAAAATTCCCACCATTTAGATTTATTCTCCTGACGATGCCAGTCCAGCATATTAGCAAGAAGCCATAATCCCTGTTCTGCATTTGTTCTTTCTTCCCTGTTCAAAGAAATACCTTCAGTAAGCTGCAGTGATAATTTTTGTACAGCCTGCTGATGTTCTGATAGAGCTTCGCTTGCATCACCGGAGCGTTCAGGCGGACGCGGAATGTCTGTGCCATTTCTGATAAATTCCTCCCGAAGTTTTTCCAGCCAGCCCCTCAGCCGGTGAGCACTCAAACAGTCCTCCATATTGTATTGCTCGACTGCAGATTTTGCTTCTTCAGGGATTTCGTCTGCCAGATTTCTTTCCAGATGCCTTTCAATTACTTTCAGCTGCAGTGATGCTTGCCTTAGTTCCATTTTTCGCTCAAAAGCATGAAATATTTCCAGTTCTTTTAGTGAGTAACTTTCAATACCCGCCCTTAATGCTTGTTTTGTTATACTATGTAAATCAATTAAAATTCCAGCCCGGAGTATCTGATCAACTTCCGTTTCGCAAACATTATATTTACTCATCAGGCGTTTTAAAGCCACTTCCTCAAACGGGGCAAAGTGGTAGATATGCAGGCCCGGATATTCTTCCACACGTTCCATAACAACACCTATAAAAGTAACAAAAGCGTCTTTTTCGGCCTGCTGGTTCAGTGCCCAAATTTTATGATAAGATGTTTCCGGTTCGTTTGCAAACTGCCAGCCGAAAAGATATTCCATGCCGCCTGTGCCAGCAAACGGGTCACTTTCAAAATCGAGAAAAATATCTCCGGGAGATGGTTCAGGTAAACGGGTCAGACCAATACCTTCATGAATATCAAGTGCTTCAAATACCGAAAGACCGGTTACTCTTGCCTGTAGCTGTACCCTGGCTTGTTCCCTGATACGCACGTAAGTAGCCGATGCTCCCCGTGATGGTTTAAAAGTCAGTGGAATCGACATTTTACCTAACTGAGCAAGTGTGGTTATTTCCTGACGCGACAGTTCCTGCCGCATGGTATTAGATAAGCCGGCGACAAGGGAAAGATGATCGTCCGCTCTGCGGTGACCGTCGCAATGATGCCACCAGTTACATATACTACATTGAATCGTCGGGTGCGGATAGGTATCCTGATGATTAGTGCCCTTATTGATATGACCGATTAGCTGCTTTTTAATTAATCTTGTATAGGCCATGTAATCATCTACGCGGTAAGACTGATGCGGAGCTTCGTTATCTGGTGTAATTACATGCATGTATTCAGGAACAACACCCTGTATATCTGCAATTATCTGAGAATATAGGCAAAGTTGTAATATAGTTCCTGCTTTGGTTTCCTTAGCCAGTTTAGAATCAATTACTTCATAGGACCAGTTCCCAAGTTTGCTGGGCCGGTCAACTTTCTTTAAAAAGTCTGCCCGGCCATTCCATATTCCATGATCAAGTGTGGCCTGATAGATAATATCAAAACCCTGCATCATAGATCTTATTGTTCTGGACAGGCCTGAATCATTTGAACCATCGAAATGGTTTTCTATTAATAGACCGCTTTCTTTCAGGTCCTCCAGATAATCATTTTCAAATGCCTGACCGCGTTCCTGCAAAATTGCAAGCAGCGGGTCCCTATGTTCGGGCCTTTTAATAAGCCCTTCAACTGCAGAAAGTTCAAGAAAACTTAAATGATGACAGGCAATATAGCTTGAAAGGTCAGTTGCTGATAATTGTATCTGATTGTCGGCTTTGCGCATACTGGTTTTGGATTAAGGCTTTATCAAATATAGACTTTATCTGATCACCTGGCACTTTGATACGGTAATCACTTAGGCTAGTATTTGTCTAACCTGTGCCTGTTGTTTGGCGATAATCTGTTTGGCAGGTTATTTATTGCACTAATTTCAGATCTCGTCTTTTTTTTGCCTGACCTAATCCATTCCTGAAGTTCTTTCCGATTAAAATAAAGTCTTTTCCCTGGCTTGCTTACAGGGATTTCTTTTCTGCTGACCTTAGTATATAACGATGCAACGGATACTTTAAGAAATTTTGCAGCCTCTGATATATTTAGCAATTCGTTTTCACTTTCGTCCTTAGGCTGCAAATTGAGCAGCAGACATTCCATCTGTTCAACTTTCTCGAACAAACGCCTCACAACTTCAGGTAATTCATTAAAATTAAAGGGTTCCATCAATAACAAAGTTGAGCTTATTGAAGATTATACATTCAGCAGTAATTCGGTACTACCGAAAACTTTTTGTGCCGGATGATGGCAAGTAAATAAATTATAAGTTAAAACACACTGAATGACATCTTGTTATAAGATGAACATCTAAAACATTTATACTATGGCAACTAAAGGATCAAAAGTGGAAAGACATTCCGTATCGGAACAGCCACACGAATTAACTTACGAAGCGAAAAAAGAAGGCACAACTGCTAAGAAGGTTGAAGCCGCTAAAAAGTCAGCCAATTCAAATCAGCGTAGTGCTGTTGAAAGTAAACTTACCGGAAAGAAATAATTGCCGAAATATCAGAGCATAGCCGAAAAGCACAGCCCCGCAAGGGGCTTTTTTGTCTGTAGTGAACAATGAAAATCGCAACCTACAATATCAACGGCATTAACGGCCGTTTAGAAATCCTGCTCCGCTGGTTAAAAGAAGCGCAGCCTGATGTTGTATGCCTGCAGGAACTTAAATCCGAAAACCATAAATTCCCTGAGCTTGCCATCAGCGAAGCCGGCTATCAGGCCGTCTGGCACGGGCAGAAGTCATGGAACGGTGTAGCCATCCTTTCTAAAACAGAGATCCGGGAACTGCGCAATGACCTGCCTGGTGAAGATGAGGAGTTCACGCACAGCAGATATATCGAAGCTTTTACCGGCGGCATTGTGATCGGCTGTCTGTATCTGCCAAACGGCAATCCTTATCCTGGGCCGAAGTTCAATTACAAACTGCGCTGGTTTAAAAGGTTAGCCGATCATGCAAAAGATCTGGTAAACCGGGAACTGCCAGTTATTCTGATCGGGGACTATAATGTAATGCCGACAGAACTTGATACCTACAAACCTGAAAAGTATCTCGAAAATGCTTTGTTCCGTCCCGAAAGCCGCAAGGCTTTTAAAGACCTGGTAGATCAGGGCTGGACGGATGCTATCAGAAAACTTTATCCCGATGAACGGATCTATACCTTCTGGGATTATCTGAGGGATGCTTATGGGAGAAACGCTGGTCTGCGCCTTGATCATTTTCTGCTGAATAAAAACGTTTCATTCAGGCTCAAAACAGCCAATGTGGACAAATATGTACGCGGCTGGCCGGGAACAAGTGACCATGCGCCGGTTTGGATAGAATTGTCGGACGGTAAAAATCAAAAGGGGAAAACGAAAACAGCAGACGTAAATAACCCGGTTAAAGATCCTGAAATAACCGTCAATTCACCGGATTTGCCGGAACTACAGGGCTTAGCCGCTTTGCTTAAGGAGTTACCGAAAACATCTTTTCCGGCAGATATCAAACCAATGAAAGCCACACTGGTGGATGAACCATTTGATCAGCAAGGCTGGATCTATGAGATCAAATGGGATGGTTACCGGGCAGTAGCTTTGCTGAACGATGGCAAGGCCACACTGATGTCAAGGAATAACCTGGTATTCGGGCAATTCCAGCCGATCAATGATTTACTGGAAAGCTGGAACCTGAATATGGTGCTTGATGGCGAAATCGTAGCTTTAAATGATAAAGGCACAGCGGATTTTGGTGCACTGCAGAACTGGCGTAATAAAAAAAGCGCGCATCTCGCGTATTACATTTTTGATATCCTATGGTATAACGGCCGTGACCTTACCGGGCTGCCGCTAAAATCGAGACGTGAAATTCTGGATGCAGTACTTCCGGAAAATAATGAACTGATCAGGCCCAGTCAGACATTTGATGTAGGCGGGATAGAATTTTTTGAAGCAGCAAAAAAAATGGGTCTTGAAGGTATCATTGCCAAAAGGGCCGATAGTCTGTACACTTCTGATGCACGTTCCCGTGAATGGTTAAAGATCAAAGCCAAACGCCGCCAGGAAGTGGTCATTGCCGGCTTCACTAAAAATGAGGGTACTGGTAAATATTTCAGCGCACTCGCCATTGGCGTTTTTGACCAGAAAGGTGTACTGCGCTATATTGGAAAGGTCGGCACCGGCTTCAACGATACGAAACAAAAAGAAATGATGGCGCAGTTCAAACCACTCATCACGATGGAAAGTCCGTTTGACGTCGAACCAGATGTTGATGAACCTTCACAGTTCCGGCCGAGAAGACTAGGCGCTAAAGCTACCTGGTTAAAGCCTGAACTGGTCTGCGAAGTTGAGTTTGCTGAAATCACCAGTGACGGTAAGATTCGTCAGGCTTCCTTTAAAGGTATGCGCAGTGATAAGAAGGCCAGAGATGTGATGATGGAAATTGAATCGGATACCGAAGAAGTGGTGGAAGAAGTCAGTCTGATGGCGGAATTAAAAAGGGACGCATCAAAGCAAACGGACCCGAAACCGAAGCGCTCAGTTAAACCAAAGACAGGTAAAACTCCCGCAGATCTTTTGATCACATCCAAAAAGGAAACGGAAGAAATTAAGGTCGACGGACACCTGATCAAATTCACCCACCTGAATAAATTATACTGGCCGGAAGATATGGTCACCAAAAGGGATATGTTTAATTACTACCATCAGGTTGCTCCGTTTATGGTTCCTTACCTGAAGGACAGGCCGATGTCGCTGAACCGTTATCCGGGCGGGATACATGGTGAGAGTTTTTATCAGAAAAATGTCCGGGACAAAGCACCCGGCTGGGCTGAAACTATGCCGCATACCAATGGTGAAGGAGTTGATAAGGATTATCTCCTGGGCAATAACGAGGCAACGCTGCTCTGGATGGCATCCCTGGGATGTATAGAAATTAACCCGTGGTTCAGCAGAATCCAGTCACCCGATAATCCCGATTATTGCATTATAGATCTTGATCCTGACAAACAGCATTTCGATCAGGTTATTCAGGCCGCGCTGGAGGTCAAAAAGGTGCTGGACGCCATTGATGTTCCCAGTTATCCGAAAACCTCCGGATCAACCGGTATGCATATTTACATCCCGCTCGGTGCACAGTACACGTATGATCAGAGCCAGCTTTTTGCCAACATTATTGTAAAACTGGTGCAGAAACAGATCCCTGATTTTACTACGCTGGAAAGAATGATCTCTAATCGCAAGGGTAAAATGTACCTTGACTTTTTACAGAACCGTCCGGGTGCAACTATTGCGGGAGTTTATTCTCTTCGGCCTAAGCCGGGTGCAACGGTGTCCATGCCGGTGACATGGGATGAGGTCAGACCAGGACTGACCATGCGTGACTTTACTATCCATAATGCTATTGACCGATTAAAGGAGACCGGTGATCTGTTTACCGGTGTACTCGGCTCAGGAATAGATTTGATGAAAACATTAGAAAAAGTAAAAAACCTGGTTTTATAAAAGATGTGCTCAGCAGTTTGATCGGAGGCATTGCCGGGTGGCTGCACTAAATTTACTGCACCAGGCAGTTATATTTGGATATTGTTCTTCGCCATAAAAGCTTTATTTGTGCCGGGCATCCTTATATTGTATTTATTTCATTGACCCTTCAAAGCCGGAAAGTTCTGGTATCTGATTATATGAGGCAACTTCGATGAGTTTTGGCTCGTGGGTATTGTGCCAGAATTTCCCTGCCCCGTGTATTGCTGTTTTCATGATAGATCTCATGTATGGTCAGTATATGTTTTATAGTCTTTTCTCGCAGCATGCCTCCCATAGCAGCGATCATATCATTTTTATGAACGCCTGAAGTTTTGTTTTATTCCGGCATCCTGCGCAAGCCGCAGTCAGGCTATACACTGTATCTTCTGCGAAGGATTAAACTCAGCCGTAGAGTCGCCTCTACGGCTGGTCTTCAGAACCGTGCGTGAAAGTTTCCCTTCACACGGCTCCTCGTCCGTTAATCATTTATATGAAGCAAGCTGTCTTTCCTCGTTTTGGTGATATGACAATGAGCATGTAATAATTGCACATTGGCCCATATGTCTTTTCCTCCCAAATGCAAAGGAATAATATTGTCGGTATCCATATCATCGCCTAACGTAAACTGTAATTTGCATATTGAACATCGACCTTTTTGTTTCCTCAAAAGCATGGCTTTTCTGTTTGATAGCGTAGGGTATCTACCAAGCCTTGCTCCCCAATAAGACCAGTCACCATCGTATGGTGAGCGGTTCTCTTTAACTTTGACGTGTCTGATGATTGGAGTTTCACTATAGAGCCTAAGCGGCTTCCCTTTACGAGCAGCAAATGTCCAACGACCGGTTTCTAATCGCCAGTATTTGCGATTTACCCAAGTTTGGGTCTTATTCGGGTGTCTTCGATTCGCCCATCGCCTCAAAGATTGAAACAACTTATGTGACATATTACTAAACACCCTCTTTGATACAACTGTCGAATGAAACTTACTCCATCCCCTTATAACAGGATTAAGTTGCTCTATCAGGCGTTCTTGTTCGATTGTACGGTTGCGGCGTACAATGTTTTGTATGGCTTTATGTTGTTTCTGTTGAGACTTTTTCGATGGCCTAATAAAAGTTTTGAAGCCAAGAGGCTTTCCATAGTTGTTTTTTCCTGTATGCGTTTTGCCAACATTATATTGACCAATGTGCATACCCAAAAAGTCGAATCCCCGGTTGCCATGTTCATCCTGTAGTAAGGTGTGTGCAATTCTCGTCTTTTCCTCTTTCAGGTTTAAATCAATATCTGTAAGCCATAATTCTATAGCTGCCTTACAATGATTTATAACCGCGAGATCTTTATGAAAGACTAAGAAGTCATCAGCATATCTAATAAGTATTGGGCCGCCACGAACAGGAAATTTCTCTTTAACGATTTGTTCCATACCGTGTAATGCAATGTTAGCCAACAACGGAGAAATCACACCGCCTTGCGGCGTGCCTTGTTCAGTCTGATTAAATACATCATCCTCTAACACCCCGGCTTTTAACCAAGCCCTAATCAATCTTCTTAGGCTGGGAATGGTATTTAACTTTGTTAACAGTTTTTCATGACTGATTTTATCAAAGCATTTCTCAATATCGGCATCTAATACATACTTAGGCTTACTTTTAATTGATAAAAAGATTGCTTCAATAGCATCATGGACTGAGCGACCAGGCCTAAACCCATAACTATTGGGTTCAAACCTCGCTTCCCATTCGGGTTCAAGGGCTAATTTAACAAGTGCTTGTGCAGCACGGTCTTTCATAACGGGTATGCCCAAAGGGCGCTTTTCATTACTGTTTGATTTCGGAATCCATACTCGGCGAGTTGGTTTAACTTTTGCTTCCAATAAGTCTTGGTTGCTAAGTTTCATTCGCTGCACCGGTGTTAGTTTCCTTACACCATCAACACCCGCTGTTTTCTTCCCTTGATTGTCCTGCGTTACTTTCCTAACCGCCAATAGCTTGGCGGCATTAGATTTCAATAACAGTTTTTGTAGTTTGCGCATCGATATTACATCTCCGCGCATGCTTGCCTGATAAATCCGTTTTTGCAGCTTGAAAACATTACGCTGAACTTTCGTCCAGTTAATTGTTTTCCATTCATACATCGGTCGTATTGCCGTGTTCATCGTCTTAAACTGCTACTTACTAAATTTACCATTAACGTCGTGGGTACGTCTGCCTATCCTTTGGCTTTCCCAAAGGCATTTGCTTTTTACCCAATCTTTTCTTGCTAAAGCATAAAGATGGCTTCCTTCTGCTATTGCAGAGCTTTAACAAGATTACCTTGTTCCGATTATCTGTATGGTCATTAATTGACAAAGGGTTAGCGTCCTATTCTTCACCGGATTACAATTGTTTGAACGATTGATGGGCGACATAACCATCAATCCAGTAATCGTTCCCATTTTGGGCAAGCCTTACAACCGTAGTTGAATAACCTGAGTAGGCTTGTTGACAGTGACGATGATTCAAACATAGGTTCGCTGCCTACGCATACCTCTACACTCGCAAAGGATTGAATGTCAGATTCCATTCTTACTTGCTTTCATCCCTGCTGCACCTACACAGTTGCCACCTGCATAAATGAGGGAAGTGTTTTCATCTGTTCAAATAGATGGAATGGTGTTTCCATTCACCAGATAATCAGTTATTACAAAGAACATTTTTGTAATGTCCGCTTACTTTACTCACGGACAACAAGTCACACATGCCGCTGCTATCCCTGATGCTTTTGGTTGGTTAACTGTTCGGGTGATAAAACAGCTTTCAGGATTCAGGCCTGCACCCGGTTCACTGCCTGCGCACCGCTTGTCCGTTCACCAGGTTCCGGCCAGCTGCAGGAGCCTGCCTGCCGTATGCCTCCCCCGCAGACCGAACAGACCGTACGCGATGCTTAACGACTGTTCCGCCCGCTCATCCGGCAGGCAGGCACCTGCTTGAAAATCGAAGTTGAATGTACTATTAGAGTTGTTCTGCCCTTTACCCGGGTCATTTCCTGCGCCTGCGCTTGTTCATTCACCAGGTCCGGGCAGCTGCAAAAGCCTGCCTGCCGCATAGCCGTCCCGCATCCTGAACCAGACCGTACGCTATGCTTAACCTGGCTGTTTCATCCCGCTCATCCGGCAGTCAGGCATTTGCCCTGATGTCAGCCTTTGGAATTGAGCTTCTTATTAACTGATATTCTTATTCCGCAAGCCACTTTCATCTTTTTTCCGAACGGGATAAAAGCGCAGCTAAGTTCGTGACCGCTGCTGTTATTTGGGTGTGCCAAAAGACTACGGCATAAACGGCTGCCTCCCCATAGGGTCCCCTCCAATTATTCCGTTTCCTTTTGTTTTCGCTGCGGTCACACGACGCCGCTTTCTTTTCCCCCGCTCTCCAAAAAAATGATTGAAGGAGGCTGGCAAAAAAAAGAAAAACAGACAAAATCAATTCAATTAAAAATTAGAAAAAATGGCACACAACTTGAATTTCAGCGAAAAGAACAATGATTACAGCTTTTTCAGCGTACAGGAAAAAGCATGGCACGGACTGGGAAAGATAGTACAGCAATACCCCACCAGCGCTGAGGCGATCAAATACGCCGGACTGGATTACACCGTAGAAAAGCGCCCGCTTTTTACTTATGATACCGACAATCATAACGGCGACCCGGATACAGATATCATTATCCCGGAAGTAAAAGTACCCAATTATTTTGCTACCGTAAGGACAGACACCGAGGATGTCTTAGGTGTGGTTGGCCGGGATTATGAGATCGTACAGAACATTAACGCTTTTGAATTCTTTGACGCCATTGTTGGTGGCGGTGATGGTATCCTATATGAAACCGCAGGCGCATTAGGCAAGGGCGAGCGCATATTTATTACCGCCAAACTCCCTGACTATATCCGTGTCGGCAAGGACGATCTGATCGAGCAATATTTATTCCTGACCACCTCGCATGACGGGTTCGGAAGTATAACAGCTGCATTTACCCCGGTTCGTGTAGTCTGCAATAATACACTCAATGCTGCGCTCCGCAACCACTCTAACGCGATTAAAATCCGTCACACCGCATCGGCCAACGACCGCATTAAACAGGCGCATACCTTAATGGGTATCAGCAATAACGCAGGTTCGGAATTATCTGAACTTTTTAACCATTGGGCGCAAGTTCGTATCACTGATAAAGATGTGAAAAAACTGATACAAATTGCCATGGCACCAAACAGGGAAGTACTACAGAACCTGCAAAGCGGAAACCTTGATGAATTATCTGCCAACTATACCAATGTGATTGACAAGGTTTACGAGTACGCCCAGAGCAGTTCAACCCAGCAGATGCCGACAACAGCGGGAACAGTTTTCGGTGCGTATAACGCGATAACCGGCTACTTTCAGAATGTAAGGAATTACAAGGACGGGGAAGCCAAGTTCAAATCCATCACAGAAGGCACGGCTAAATTAAGAGCGCAGACTGCATTCAGCTTATGCACCGAGTTTGCGGTACATGGCGCACAATGCCTGATCCTTAACTAAATGTATAGCGGGGGATCAATTCCCCCGCATATTTTCTTATCAGTTTCAAGAAATACAATCAAATATCATGACACGATCCAATATTCATATTATACTGACCAACGGCAGAAAGATCAAATGTGTTGCCGACAGCAGCAGCGCACCCGAACAGGGCTACATAGTTGAGAAGCTTATACAGCCAATTTTAATGCTGAACGACCCCGATGCAGAAATGAAACTGCTTAAAGAACACTGCACTATAGGGGAACAGCGCATAAATGCCACCTACCGCTATGAGATAAACCTCCTGACCAAAAGGGTGTCATTTTTCGAGGAACGGTACGATTTCGGGAAAGACAGGTTCGACAGAGGGGAAGATATAACCGAGCGTTATGACGCTTATTTAATACAGGTAAAAGGCTAAGCAAATCGTTATGGTAAAGATAAAGGAGGGATATGTAATGTCCCAAAGAGAGCAAGCCGAATTCGACAGGGTAAATGCTTTGCCCAGAAAATTAACAGGACGGGCGGACTATTATTTTAAGCCGCAGACAAAGTATCCGCCACGGATTTATGTATTTATGCATGCGGAGATCTGGTGCGACAGAAACCGCAGGCCAATGGGTTTATTTTATGCAGTACCTTTTCTTTCCCGTCCGATGAACAGGGAAGAAATAGAATATCATCATTTCAACCATCGGTTATGCTATCACCAGTATGAAGATTGGGCAAAGCTGATCTATGCTGAAGAGCAGGAAGCCGAAGAACTGGATAACGAATTACCAGGAACCGGCACTTCCTTTCTGAATAGCTTAAAAGGTTTTAAAAAAAAATACCCCCTTGCGCCGCAGGCTATAAAAACGGCTGTAAAAATTCCTGAGAAAATTGACGAGGGAATTTCCCAATATATCAGAGACCTGATATCAAAGGGGGCTGAATTGACGGCCGAGGAAATCTCCGGTATGCTTAGGATAGAGCAGGAAGGTGAAAAAAGGCTTGCGGTTTTGATATTGCTTCGTGAGTTGTACAAGAATGTGGTTAAGGAAGAAAAGGATAAGGGGTCAATCAACGAAAACATGTTAAACCGAAAGGTTATGCTTTCAAAGGAAAGAACCCAGAGAAACTTTGTGCGTCGTGTTTACAGGCATAACAAACTATTTGCACTGGAAGAAATACGAAGGCGATATCCTGATTATGAGGAATCGATGTTATTTAACGATATCCGTATCAAAAATTCTAAAATCAAAAGTAAAAAATGCAAGCCGGTACTTGAATTACGCCGCTGCCAGCTTGAAAAGCTTGCATTTAAATTAAAGAATGAGGACTTGCCGGAAAAGGAATATCAGCTGATCTGCAACAAAATTTCAATGCTGCAACATGCTCATAACTGTCGTCTGCCAATACCATTACTGGTAAAAATCAATGACATTACCAGTGTGTATTCTTTTGGCTGGAGAACAAGGGAAAGTGTGGTAAAATCATTTGTCAGTCTTGCCAATATGAACGGAACAACTCATGAATTACTTGCCGCTAAACATGAGGAGATGGTGAGTTCATCTTATAGTTATTGAGTTATAAATTCCGTGCAGTGGAGGCGGAATAAACAGGAAAAACCTGCAAATAAAATTTTAACGATCTATTTATTTAAATTTGTTTATGAATTCTACATTAATGCCAGCCAGACCAGGACAGATCTGCAAAATTGTATCAGATGTGGCTGACCAGGAACCCGAAGAAGTTTATATCGTCGCAGAAGACCCTGCCGATTTTGATAGTGATGAAGATATTTTAGTGGTAAATCTGAAAGACCTTCAGCGAAATGTGCGGAATCCGGAAAATGCTGAAAGGCTTCCGGTCAGAAAAGATGAACTTGTCGTTGTGGCCGAAGACCTTGAAGGCTACATTAAGACCTGGAATGAAAATTAAGTTTTTATGGAAATTGTACATGCTCATAAAAGCTTCTGGAGTTTAAATGAAATGCCTTACATCCGGCTCATCGAAATTTCTGAACAGGAACTGGAAGGTATTACAAGTCAGTTAAGCCGTAGGGATATAATTGAGTGGCTGATGTGGAACGACAGAAATGGGGTTTACAGCGATGAAGCATCGCTTAGAGAATTCGGAGAAGTAATGGCAAAAGAGGAAGGTCTCGAAATTTTACTTCGCCAGGTTGAAGAAAACAGAGTGGTTAAGAAATTGAAAATAGTATGATACAGGAAATTAAAAATCTTGACGATATTGCTGAATTTATGCACAATCTCGTTGATGAAGGAGTTAACGCCCATCCTGATGAAGATTTCAGGAATTATGTTAGTATGGAAACCGGAGAGGATACCTTTACGGCAGAGGAAGCTGAATTCAGAAATAATTTAATGGATGCCAGTTTCGATATTTGTGAAAAGGAAGGCGTAGATATTTACAGTTTTATGCATGAAATTTTCCTAAAGGATACGGGACTTGATCAATACATACCCCTGCCATCACAGGTTGAAGAATAATTTCGGAATAGATATTGTATCATTTTTGTAATGGCAGATGTTCATTCTAAAGAGGTTCGCAGTTTTAATATGTCCCGCATCCGAAGTAAAGGGACAAAAATTGAAATAATGTTAGCCAAGGTTTTGTGGAACAGAAATATCAGATATCGAAAAAATGATAAGACCGTTTTCGGCAAACCTGATTTTGTTTTTAAAGGCATAAAATTAGCTGTATTCTGTGACAGCGAATTTTGGCATGGAAAGGACTACGACACACTTTGTGATCGCATAGGAACAAATAAAGATTTTTGGATACAAAAAATTGAAAGGAATATTAATCGAGATTTATTGGTAAACCAAACTTTAAAAAATCAAAATTGGACAGTATTAAGATTCTGGGAAAAGCAGATAAAAAAAGATATATCCTTTGTTGCAGATTCCATAGAAAATGAGATTAAGCGCTTAAAACAGATTCCATATAACAGTCTAAAAACTCTTCTGTAACACCTTTAATTTTCCTCCTTTGACAAAGAGCGTAAAGCTCTTCTACTGCTGAATAGGGAAAATATTTTGTATCTAAATCTTTGAATTGCGGCTTTGTTGCCTCCCTAAATACCTTCTCTCTATCCTCATCAGAAGCTACAATTACATATCTTACATTTTGAAGAGGTATAAACTTATCTTTAAAATTTTTCATTCTTGTTAAGCCACTTGTTACACCTGTAGAGTGTTCCACTTCCATAACTGCTGGCATTAATGATCCATTTTTAAACCAAATGCAATCTATTAATAGAGCTGCATGGGCTGCATCCTGATATGCAGTAAGTAATCTTTCATCTTGGAGGCGGCTTATAACCCCTTCAAATTCGCCAATTTTTTTATTATTATACAGAATTCCTTTATCATTTTGAGCTATCCAAGTTCTGAAGTTCAATTGCTTGCCTATAAAATAAAGAGCAATTTGTATCTGCGCGTGTCTTCGTTTAATGTCGATATCAATTTCTGGGGATGAATCAGAAGGGGTAGCTAAAGTATCATAATAAGCATCTGATTGGGGAACTTCCGAAATGATTATATCCGAATCATGTTTCTGTAATATACCGAGAGCATGTGGCTTTTCGGGTAGCCAAATTAAATGCTTGTGTCCCCGTTGTATAGTTGATAACCCTCCTAAATTTTCCATTCTGCCTGGATAACAAAAATAAAATTGAGGGGTATGAGCTAATAAAGCTTCCAAAACAGATCGAGTATTATAACTTCCGCCTAAAACTCTGTCAAAATTTATTGGTTTTCCAATTGAAAATGCGTTGGCAACTCTCCAGATCATTTCAATTGAAATCGATTCTTCTTTTGCCGTAGAGTATGTTTCCCCCTTCCCAGGTATCCATCTTTTTATTCTAATTGGGCCTTCAGGGTGATCAACCGAAGTTACACGAATTTGTCCCTTATTTTTAGAATTAATATAACTGTAAGCCGTATTTTTATCTAAATGGTCAATATAAGAAACGATATTACTGGCTGTCAGCTTCTGCATATATCTTTTTTTTGTTAGATAAGTTTACTAGTTCTATAAAATTAAAAATATTTAAAGCCAACCCTTTTGCAGCAAGATAAGGAACACCATTTCCTATAGTTTTAAACATATCAGTAAGAGATATATTAGAAGGTATAATGTATTCTTTAGGAAGTGATTGAATTGCTAAAGCTTCTGCGGCAGATATTCTTCTTGCTTTATATGGGTGAAGATGAACTTCATTGTTCCCATATGCTGCAGTAGGTGAATAACGCCATCTGTGCAATCTTTTGTACGATTTTTTCAAATCATCACCTTCCGCGATAATTTGAAATTTAGCTAAGCCACTTCTTGGAGTAAAAAAATGATTTCCGTTAGGATGGTTAAGAACATCGTTTTTATCAAACCAGTGCTGAACAGTTAGTGGTTCGAATTTTTCTAAAGGACTATTTTTTACTTTTTCCTCAATAAAAGGTTCCTTTGTTGGCCATTTATTCTTAAAAATTTCGTCTTTTTTAAATAATTTGTTCGATTCCCAGTCAAATTTGTTGATTATGTTTTCAGCAGATTTTTTATTGTTTGAAAGCAGCTTACTTTGAAACCCAATTAAAATGATCCTTTGCCTATCTTGGGGCGCGCCATATTCAATTGCATTTATTAGATTTTCCGTAAGTAAATAACCTGCTTTCGTTAATTGACCTTTTAATTGTTCGAAAAATTCTCTGTGTTTAACTGTACGATAGAGACCCTTAACATTTTCAAATAAGAAAAAATCTGGTTTAGTTTTGCATATAAGTTCAATGTATGTACCTGATAATTTCCCATTCTCTCCATTTTTGCCTTTATTTTTACCTCCTACGGAAAAATCAGGACAAGGCGGTCCGCCTATGAATCCTGTTAATTCGTAATTTTTTTTTGCGTTATCTAATTTTTCTTTTAAACCGTTAAATTCATCAACCTCAAGATATTTGGTTATATCTTTAACTTCGTGCCCATACTTAGGTTCTTCAATTTTCAGTCCTTTTCTTGATCCTCTGTAAATGTCCATAAATGCCTGATGGTATTCATTAACAAAAGCAGTTTCAAATTTCCCGGTGCTTTCAAAGCCTAAATCTAAAAATCCTGCGCCCGCAAAAAATGAAAAAATCCCTATTTTATTATTCATATAGCAAATTAAAAAATGCAAATTACGTATATCCCTTATCAATTACCTAATTGATCTTCTATAAAATATCTTGATGCATGTTGGTGTATTAATTTTTGTTGTAATTTTATAAATTAATAGAAATATTGAATTACACTTAAACCATCGGATATTTTTAATGGATTTAGAAAATAATAGTACTGTTAGTAAACTTAAAGCGGTTGATTTCTTTTGTGGAGCAGGCGGCGTTACCTGCGGTTTTAAGCAAGCCGGAATAACTGTGTTAGGTGGTATTGATATAGATGAAAGTTGTAAGGAAACCTATGAAGCAAATAATCTTGGTTCTATATTTATTAACGCCGATATTTCAAAATACTCTCCTTCACAATTAGAGAGCGATCTTAAAATTAGTAAAAATGATGACAGTCTGATCTTTGTAGGATGTTCTCCTTGTCAGTATTACACAATCATTAATACTTCCAAAGAAAAATCTTCAAAATCCCGTTTGCTTTTAGAGGACTTTAAATTATTTGTGGATTATTTTAGACCAGGCTACATTTTGATCGAAAACGTTCCAGGACTTGGTTCTAAAAATGATAGTCCATTAAAATCTTTCAAGGAGTTTCTTCAAAAAAATCTTTATCATTTCGATGAAAAAATAATTAATGCAATTAATTATAATGTTCCTCAAAGCAGAAAGCGCTATGTGTTGGTGGCATCAAGAGTTACTGAAAAGATTACTGTTCCATTGCCTCAGCCATCCGAAAAAATGACCGTGAGGAATTTTATATCTACAGAAAATGGTTTCAGTAAAATTTCCGCTGGTTTTAAAGATGAAACGGAATTTCAACATACTTGCCAAGGAATGTCAGCTCTAAATATTCGACGTTTAAAACATACTCCAATAAATGGAGGTACGCGATTAGCTTGGAAAGATAACGACGAATTACAGCTCGAATGCTATAAGGGGAATGATAAGCTATTTTACGATGTGTATGGCAGAATGTATTGGGATACTCCATCACCAACGATTACTACAAAATTTTACAGTATTTCAAACGGGCGTTTCGCACATCCAGAGCAAAATCGGGCAATTTCGCTCAGAGAAGGAGCAACATTACAGTCTTTCCCTAAAAATTATATATTCCATTCCAAAAGCATAGGAAAAATAGCTCGAATGATAGGTAATGCTGTGCCTCCAAATATGGCTAAAGAAATAGGAAATGTTTTTATTAAAGCTAATATAAATGCCTCAATTCAGAGCTAAAGCAAGAGCGGTCGATCTATTAGGAAAAGGATCTATTGCAGATTTGCCTACTGCAATTTCAGAATTATGGAAGAACGGTTACGATGCATACGGTGACAATTTAGAAGCCTACTTATATCAAAAGGATTATGAGGACTTTGGTAAAGACATTTTTGTTTTATGTGATGATGGAAAGGGTATGGATAGTGAGGACATCATTGATAAATGGTTCGTTCTTGGAACAGATTCGAAATCGCGTCGTTCGACAGATGTTTTTGGTGAGGATACATTATACAAGATTCCCCGAGTTAAAATGGGCGAAAAAGGTGTAGGTCGCCTTGCTGTTGCTTACTTGGGTTCACAAATGTTAATGTTAACAAAAAAAAAGAACAACTTTTTGGAAGCTGTTTTTTTTGATTGGAGAATTCTTGACAATTTTGACCTTTTTCTTGGTGACATAAATATTCCAAGTCAATCTATTACAAGCGCCGATATAATAAATGATGTATTTGATAATTTAAAAGCTGAATTTCTTTCAAATTTTGATGTTTTACTAAATAGAAAAGATCCGTGGATTGAACAAGCTCAATTAAAACAATCAATTATCGAAGATTGCAATAATCTAATTTTACCTAACTATATTATAGATACCACAATTGCGGATTTAGCATCTGACACCTTAAACGGACATTCAACCCGATTTATCATTTTTAATCCAGACCAACAAATAATCGAATTACCAAACTTTGCTAAAAATGATGAAACAAAAGATTTTACCGATAGCAATTCGGCTAATCATACCATATCTGCATTAGCTGGCCTTTTTAACTTATTTAAGTCAACTGAGAATAGTCATTCAACAAAATTTTGGGTTGTAAATTCAAATGGGAAGTATGATTTATTAAATTTTAAATCATTTTTTAGTAATACTGACTTTAATTTAAGTGACCATGAAATAGATGGCAGCTTTGACGATATAGGAAATTTTACAGGGCGGGTCAGAATTTACAAGAAAGAAATTGAGCATGTTTTTAAACCGATTAAAAAGCAGATTCGTTCTCAATTCGGACCTTTCTCATTAAAGTTAGGATATGTTTCAGGGTCATCAAAGGAAACTTTGTTAAATGAGGAAATGTTTAAATCCTTTAATGAAAAGCTGGAGCTTTATGGTGGCTTATACATTTACAGAGATGGTTTTAGGGTTTTACCTTATGGCCGTTTGGAAAATGATTTTTTAGAATTTGAAGAACGACGTTCTAAGTCAGCAGGAGACAATTTTTTTGCAAAACGAAGGATGTTTGGCTATATCGAAATATCCAGAGAAATAAATTATCGTTTAATTGACAAATCGAGTAGAGAAGGCTTTGTGAATAATGCAGCGTACAGGGATTTTAAAGCTACTTTGATTGCCTTTTTTAAAGATTTGGCAAAAAAGTATTTTGCTACAAATGCTGAATATGATTATAAAAATGTACAAAAGGATGAGCTCACCAAACTTGCTTTAGCGGAGAAAAATGAGAAACAAAGGGATATTGAAGCAAGAAGAGAATTTGCAAAACAATTAAAATTATATCCTCAGCAACTTGACAATATTGAAATTAAGTATAAAAGCCTTATAGACTTATTAAAGAATAAAATTGAGGTCTCAGATATTGTTTTTGAAGAAATCCAACAAATATTAACGCAAATTGAAGATTGTAAAATTCAATTGCAAAACATTAATGTTACAAAACCAACTCGGTATAAACCGACAGAACTTCAAAATAAAAACTTTTATGCCTTCAAAAAACATTATTCAGAGGTTCAAAAGGTATTTGAAAGTTCGGCCCCCGTTATGGTTCTGGTTAGAGAGAAACTTAAAGTTCATGAATTATTTAAAGAGTTTGAAGCAAAGCACCAATTATTTAATAATACTTTAATAAATCAATTTCGTGATTATCGCAGACGCCTTGATAGTGTTACCTCTAAACTCGAAAATCAGTTTGTCGCAGAACAAGAGTCTTATATTAACGATTTCCAAAAAAAATACCACTCAATTATTCCTTCAAAAACTGATGTCATAGAAATTAATCGAAGTAATAATTTGTTAGAAAGTATCTTCAATGAAACTCGGGAAAGAATTAGTACGAGAATTGAACCATTTTTAAGCCATATTGATCGGATAAATTTTGATGTCAATGAAGACGATTTAGTCGGATTTTATAAAATTCAATTTGAAGAAATGAAGGAAGAGTGGAACAAGACTTATGAACTTGCTCAACTTGGCATCGCAGTAGAAATTATTGATCATCAGTTTAATACTTTATATTCTCAATTGGCTGAAAATATTCGATCAATGGAGAAGAATCTTTTACCAGGGAATGAATCAACAAGCAAATACAATTTGTTAGTTAACGCGTTTAATCATTTAGAGGATAACTACAAACTACTTCAACCTTTATACCGCACAACTGGTCGCATTAGAACGGATATCACGGGTTTAGAATTATTTGAATACGTATCAGATTTTTTTGGGACAAGATTAAGTGGCATTGATTATGATATCACCGCATCTGCAAAACAGTGGAAAGCGTTTTCATTTGACTCTATATTTAAACCAGTTTTGATTAATATAGTTAACAATGCTATTTATTGGTTACAAGCTTCGGAAACTAAGATTATTCAATTTAATGTTGTTGAAGAGAATTTAATAATATCAAATTCTGGTGAACCAATAGAAGATTTTCAACTTGAGGACATTTTTAAACTATTTTATTCACAGAGACCTAAAGGAAGAGGAATCGGCCTCTATTTGGCGAAAAAGAGCTTAAACGGTATTGGGTATGATATATTCGCTTCAAATGATCCAAAGTATAATCTATTAGGTGGGGCTTCATTTGTAATATCAAAAATCCAGTAGATAACCTTAAAAAACACCTTACAACCCTAAACTTTAAACAATGCCAAGTTTTGAAGAAATAGCTGAAGAAATTATTTATAATTCTATAAGTTCTGTGATGTTCATTGATGATGAATTAATTGAACCATTTTCAGAAAATCCTTCCGGTTCAATTGACCTTTCAAAAGGAATTTATGATACATTCCGAACCGAGGATTGTAATATTGATTTTTTTAAATATAATGGTGCCGACGGATGGCAAACCAAAATCAACAATAATCTTAAAGGAAAGGATATGTTAATTTTGGATTGGCAACTTGCTAAGACTTCACCTGAATATAAACCTACACTATCAATCTTAACAGAAGCGGTTAAAAAGCCTAATCTCCATTTTGTTTGCATTTATACGGAAGTAAAAAAAGGTGCTTTCGATGATATTTTTTACAGCATAAATAGTTTTTTCGCTCCTTTTACGGCCGATATTATAGATGAGGATCTTCAAGCTGTAACCACAATATTGTTTGATGCTGGATTAGATTTTGACACCATTTTTAATCCTGATATAGTCTCCAAACTTAAAGAAATGGTTATATACCGAAATAAGGCCGGTGAAACCATGAATGAGATAAGGTCATCAATAATTGAAAATCATGGACAAGATGCTTTTAAGTTAATCAATAACTATTTAGTATCAAGATATAAAGCAAAAATTCATCCTTCATTAATTTATGGTTATTGCGCCTTAGGAATTGGCATTACAAAATCTATTTTAGGTTTGGATGAGCATGTAAATGGTTTGGAGATTAGAAATTATGTCGACAAACAATTTCTAATAGTAAACCACACAATTATTCTTTTAACCAATAAGAGTGATGTTAAACCTAAAGGCTTGTATGAAAGATTTAAAAATGCGATAATACATGATTCCGGAAATTTTGTTACTCTTATGGGTTTAGAAATGCGAAATCTTTTTAAGGAATCTTCGAGCTTTATAGGAAAAGATATTGATTCAATAAATCAATTAGCATTTTTTCATCATAAGGATCAATCTGTTCCAAGTGAAGCATTTTATGACTTTTTACGCGAATTATGGAAAAGTCAGGCCGCATCATTTCTTTATGACAAAAACAGGCAACCTAAAATATTTGAAACATTAGATGAATATAAAGTCAAAAACGACATTGGTGATAAACTAAAAACGTTTATTGCCGATCCTAAAATCTATGTTCAACATTTGGCAAAACTAAATTACTATTATAACAATTTAGTAGCAGCCAGGCCGGAAAATGATCAGTTAAGATTTGGAGATATTTTTCGCATCGTCGAGAACGATCAACCGACGAACCATTATTTGATTTGTATAACAGCACATTGTGATTGTCTGTATTCTGAAAATAAAATTAACAATATGTTTTATTTCGTTAAAGGCAGTAAAGGAAACCTCGAACAAGCGCTAAATAATGGAGATACAGGGTTTGATTCTTATATAATAAATAAGAAAGATGTTGAAGTAATCAATTGGGGAGACAAACCATTTACTTTATTCATAAAACAGGATCAAAATAATATTGATAACCGCATTACTGTTTTTATTGGGGAAGACAAAAAAGAATTGGAATTTATTGCGACTGTAAAAGAAAATTATGCTCAAAGAATAGCGAACAGTGCTTTTGCTTATCCTTTTCACGTAGGTATATTCTTTGCTGATACGAAATCTAAACAATCTAAAAGTTAGAAATCCATTATTTCTTTGAGTGTCACCTCCAAACCTTTAGCAAGTTCAACTATTGTAAGAATAGTCATATTTAGATCACCCTTTTCGTATTTCCTAATATCAGCATGGTCAATATCACATTTTTGAGCTACTTTCCTATAAGACAAGTTTTTGCTTTTGCGCAAAGCGAGAAGATGACTTCCAAATTTTATTAAAAACTTTTTTTGCTCTTCGCTGGCCATTCGCAATTTTTCGTAAAGCGAAATTTGGCTTTTCAGAGATTAAAAGTGTGGGTATATATCCCTACATTTGCTTTAAACCAACGAAGTAAATGAAAAAGAAAAAGCTATTTTATGCAGTCGCTTTGATTTTGTTATGGTTAATCATTATGTTGGCCTTTCATTTTAAGGTTATCAAATCTTAAAATCTAATAATTCTTTCGGTTCAACGTTTAATCCTTTTGCCAATTCAATTATAGTTGATAATTGAATATTACGTTTGCCATTTTCAATTTTTGATATTTGGCTATCGTCGAGTTCGCAATTTGCAGCTAAAGATCTTAGAGATAAGCCTTTTTCTTCTCTTATCCGTTTTATCACTGCCCCAAATCTTTCCTGTATCTCAGCGTAGTTATTTTTCAAAGTTTCAAATATATCTGATATTGAAGGTCATTCAATATTTTTTAAAATTTGCGGTTTTAACGTACCGCAATTCAGAAAAAAGATTATATTTGTTTTGCGATGCTTCTTTAATACTTGAAGCATCGCTTTGTCTCGGCTTAGAAACGTCGGAAATTTCAAAACCCACGAGACGTAAGTGAACGCCCATATCCTATAGCCATAGGTGTGGGCTCGCTTATCGTGGGTAGTACCCGACGTACTCTAAGCCCGGTAAGTTGAGTCCACCCTATGGTTTTTTTGTGGAACCGACTTTTTCAATTTAAGAGAATGGAAGCGGTTATTATAAAGCACAATTTTACGGCATCATTAACCTTTAAGGAGGTTATGAAAAAATTCTTCGATGAGCATACACCTGACTCAACGCAGGTATTGTTTTGGAAATTTTTTCAGTGCTGGGTAACCAGAGACTGCAATATTAAAGCGGATCTGTCCGATGAAGAAGTCGCCCTGTTCTTTGATCAGTTAATAGACCTGGTGGCCGCGGCTTACATTTTACACCAGGCGAACGGGGCCTCATTAGATGAGCAGGAAGGAAACGGTCATGAATAGCTATCCTGTCCATACCTGGCTGCTCCTGATTTCACCTCCTGAATAACAGCTGCATTTCTTAATTATTTCTTTTTCTTTCTTATTAACGATCAAAAAATCGGAGCAAGATGCTTCCCTGGAATCCTATTGCCTTTTTTTTCCGATTAAGTTTTTATCTCTCAACTATTACTAATGAAACGTCATATATTTATTTGTCTGTTTTTAATCCCTTTAGGATTGTTCGCTCAAAATGAACCTCCTTATTCCGGTCTAAGGATCGGTGACAGGGTTCCTGATGTCGAACTTTCTAAGATTATTAACTCGTCCGCTCAATCCGCCAGAATATCTGATTATCGCGGCAAAGTCCTCATTATCGACTTCTGGGCCACCAGCTGTTTAAGCTGTCTCAATTTTCTGCCCCATACGGTTTCTTTAAATAAGGATTTAAAGGATATCGCCGCCATTATTCCAGTGACTACTCAGTCTGAAGATGTGATCAAAAATTTCCTTAATAAAAACCTTTATCTCCGGCCTTACAACATTACTACTGTTGTCGGTGATGTAGAATTAACCAAGCTATTCCCTCATTATTTCATGCCATATGATGTATGGATAGGGCCTGATGGGAAGGTAGATGCAATAACCTTAGCTGAGGATGTTACCCCGGAAAATATAATGGCTGTATCCAAAGGCATCAGGATCCCAAATTATGCCAGTGCGTTTATCAGCAAGTTCCCAAATGATAAACCTCTGTTTTTTCCGGGCACTTTGAAAAACACCAATGGTTCGGATATCCTGGCCGGGACAATTATTTCTGGGAATCTTTTGGAATATGATATGGGTCAGTTTATTAAAACAGATTCTGCCAGGCATTCCAAAAGGATTACATACGTTAATAATCCTTACTGGTTGTTATTTCTCAGGCAATTCAAAGATCCCGCGCTGGGCTGGATGCCGTCGAGGCAGATTATTGCCGATTCCCTGAAAGAAATCGTTAACCGTAAATTCTCGTTTGAGGTTATTGCTCCGGACAATGTATCTGAAAATGATGTAGTAAACGACGTCCGCCGCCAAATTGATCAGCAATTAAATATATCTGGCAAACGTGTGTTCGTTTTGCAGGACTGCTGGGTTTTGACAAAAATAAAGGAGATAAAATTTCCAACCGTCAAACGCATGCATATGTATAATCCGGATGACAAACCACTTTCAATGCTCAACTGCAGCACAGAAATTTTAGCGGAAAAACTTAATAATCAAAAAGGAAATCTGCCTGTCATGGATGAAACCGGAAGCAAGGCGGTTTTCGTGCTAAACATGAAGAAGTGGCCTTCAGATATAAATGAATGGAATAATGAACTGTACAAGTTCGGTTTCAAATTTATCAAAGACCGCCGGAACTTGGAAATGTATGTACTTGAACGTAATAACTCCTTATCAACTCCTTTAAATTAAACCTAAGCATAAAAATGAAAAAAATCATATCAGGGCTGATGCTGGTATTTATACCCGGCTGGCTCATCGCACAAAATATAATCAGAGGGCGTGTTGTGAATAATACAGATAACGCCGGACTGCCTGGAGCCACTATCCGGCTTAAACTTTCAAATACAATTTCTGTATCTGATAAAGAGGGAAATTTCGCGATTGAACTTTCCTTTCCTGAAGATAGCTTAATGATCAGTTACGCAGGTTTTAAGCGTACTGTTCTTGCCGTAAAAAGAGGACAAACGGCAAGCCTGTTAAATATTACCCTCATTGCTGACAATCATGAACTTCAGGAAGTAGTTGTTTCGACCGGGTATCAGTCACTGCCAAAAGAACGTTCCACCGGATCATTTGCCCAGCTGAATAATAAACTTATAGACAGGCAGGTCAGCACCAATATTTTAAGCAGGCTTGACGGGGTAACCAGCAGTGTCCTATATGACAAGAGAGGAAGCAGTACCACAAACTTCAGTGTACGTGGCTTGAGTACACTGACAAGTTCAATTGCGCAGCCACTCATTGTACTGGATAATTTCCCCTATGATGGTGATTTTAATAATATTAACCCAAATGATATAGAAAGTATAACTGTCTTAAAGGATGCAGCGGCAGCCTCGATCTGGGGAACGCGGGCAGGCAATGGTGTTATTGTTATAACTACTAAAAAAGGGAAATTTAATCAGCCGTTATCCGTTTCAGTTAATGCTAACATAACGGTTTCTCCAAAACCTGATCTTAATTACTTTCCTGTCATCAGTACATCGGATTTTATAGATGCTGAACAGTTCCTTTTTTCGAAAGGGTTCTATAATACAGCATTAACCAATAAAAGAAAACCTGTTATTTCACCGGTAGTTGAGATTTTAGCTGCACAGCGCGCCGGAACGTCAACATCTGATGCCGCAAATGCCAAAATCAATGCTCTCAGACAGCTTGATGTGCGAAATGATTATGAAAAATATGTCTACCGTCAGGCCGTAAATCAGCAGTATAGTGTACGGATCAGCGGCGGTAATTCAACAACCAACAATAGTTTTTCTGCCGGATACGACCGAAACCTGCAGTCCCTGATCGGGAATTCATATGACCGTTTAACAATCCGGAATGATAATACTTACAAACCTGTAGAAAAGGTTCAGCTGCAGACATCTGTTCAGTACACCGAAAGCAAAACTGTTTCCAATAGCTCGGGAGGGTATCCCGGATATGCAATTGGCGGAGGTAAGGCAAGAACACTTTATCCTTACGCTCAGCTGGCTGATGCCGGTGGCAAAGCGTTAACGCTTCCTAAAGACTTCAGGCAGGCGTATATTGATACTGCCGGCAGCGGTAAACTATTGAACTGGCAATACCGGCCTCTTGAAGAAACAAAACTAGCCAATAATGCAGGAAGAGTTCATGATTTACTGCTAAATGCAAATCTTAGTTACCAGGTTTTACCATTCCTTAAAGCCGAGGTTCGGTATCAGTATGAAAACAGCAATATTGGTCAGCGGAATGAATACAGCCCGGATACTTATTTTGCAAGAGATCTGATCAATCGGTTTACCCAGATATCTTCGGCTGGTATGACAAGGATACTGCCTTACGGAGGAATATTGGATCTCTCACAGAATAATCTGACAAGCAATAATGTGCGGGGTCAGCTGAATTTTGATAAAAGCTGGTCGAAAAGCAGCCTGAATATCATAGCCGGTGGTGAGGTCAGCGAGAAAAGCACCGATTTATCTTCGGTGAGAACATATGGTTTTGATAACCAGACGCTGACGTCTCAGGCTGTAGACAATATAACAATTTATCCGATTTTCAACGGTATTGCGGTAAACAGCCAGATTCCGTATGTTAACGGCTTCAGCGGTTTGCTGAACCGGACAGTTTCGGCCTACTCAAATGCGTCCTACACTTATGATAACAAATACACATTAAGTGTGAGCGGCAGACGTGATGCATCAAACCTTTTTGGGGTGGAAACGAGAAATAAATGGGTTCCGCTCTGGTCTGGCGGGGCATCATGGTTAATTTCTGATGAAAAATTTTATCCATTGCCATGGCTGCCTTATGCCAAACTTCGGGCAACATACGGTTTCAGCGGAAATGTGAATAATACAATTCCGGCAGTTACCACGATTAGTTATCAACCGGTATTTTCATTTAATAGTATTACAGGATTACCTTTTGCCGTGATCTCCAATTATCCAAATCCAAATTTAACCTGGGAAAAATCTGCAATGCTCAATATTGGTTTTGATTTCGGAACGGCTGGAAATGTTATTTCAGGAAGCTTCGAATATTACCGCAAAAAATCGACTAACCTGATTGGGCTCATACCTGCCGACGGTACCATCGGTGCAGGCAGTTTCCTGAACACAAACAGTGCTGATCTTCAAAGTAATGGTGTCGATGTTACAATAGCTTCAAAAAATCTATCTGCAGCTTTTAAATGGAATACAACTTTACTCTTTTCAACAAATTTCAATAAGGTCACCAAATATTTGTACAAAACTACAGTGGCTTCCGCGTATGTAGGAAACGGTGCAATTATAAACCCCATTGTGGGTAAGCCGGCCTATGAAATTGTTAGTTATAAATCTGCGGGACTGAATCCGGTTAATGGAAATCCGAGAGGTTATTTAAACGGACAAATCAGTGAGGATTATACAGGCATAATTAATTCACCCAATACGGATGATCTTGTGTACAAAGGGCCGGCATTGCCGCAGTATTTTGGCAGTCTGAGGAATGATTTTCAGTTTAAAGGCTTTGAGTTGTCGGTTAATATCGGTTACCGGTTTGATTTCTACGTCAGGAAATTTACAACAGGATATTCATCACTGTTTTCTTCCTGGACCGGTTACAGCGATTACGCCAAAAGATGGCAGAAACCAGGTGATGAACAGTTCACCAATGTACCTTCTTTGAGTTATCCGGCAAACAGTGACCGCGACGCGTTTTATCAGAATTCTGATGCAACCGTAGTTCGCGGGGACAATATCCGTTTAAAGGATGTGAGATTGAGTTACACTTTAGGCAAATTCCGCAAGGCCCCTTTTAAGGCGATATCAATATACGGATATGCAAACAACCTTGCCATACTCTGGCGCGCAAATAAGGAAGGGCTTGATCCGGACTATGGTGTCAATCTTCCTGCTGTCCGGACAATTTCACTTGGATGTAAAATCGATTTGTAATCTAAAAAACTTTAAAATGAAAAATTTCATATTTATAATCATACTTCTGACAGGACTGTTTTCGCTGAATTCCTGCAAAAAATACCTTGACGCAAAACCGGATAAAGCACTTGCAGTGCCCGCAACTGCTAAAGACTTTCAAGCCTTGCTTGATAATAATAACAATATGAATCAGCTGTTTCCTGATGCGGCAAACGTGGAGGCAGATGATTATTTTCTAATCAATTCATCTTTCTCCAATTTTGAGGCCTCTGCTCAGTTAACTTATAAATGGGATCCTGCCGCAACTATAGAGCGCGACTGGAATTACGCTTATACGAATATTGAAACCTGTAATATTATACTGGACGGTTTAAAACAAAGTTCTTCTGCATCGATATCAAAAGCCGATCAGGATCAGTTATCCGGGAGTGCCCTTTTCTTCAGAGGTTTCAATTTTTTTCAGCTTGTTAATATTTTTGCAATGCCATATGATGCCGGAAGCAGTAACGGAGGTCCGGGCATACCGCTCCGGTTAAATTCAGATATTACGCAACAAACTACCCGTGCGACTATTGCAGAAAGTTACGCTCAGTTGTTAAAAGATTTAAGGTCCGCAGCAAGACTGCTTCCAATGAGCACATCAGTGAAAACGAGACCAGGAAGAGCAGCGGCATATGCGGCTCTTTCGCGGGTTTACCTTGTCATGCAGGATTATAGCCGCGCGGCATTATACGCTGATTCATCGCTCGCCATTTATAATAAGGTGATTGATTATAACGCTGTAGATCCATCGTCTGCTACTCCATTTTCTCAGTTTAATGATGAAGTTATTTTCCATAGCGTAACTAACGGACAGACTGCGATGCTTTATCCCGATTATGCCAGGGTCGATACAGCATTTTATCTTAACTACAGCACTTCTGATCGTCGTAAACAGGTTTATTACACAAATTCAGGAGATGGATATAATGCGTTTAAAGGTTCTTATTCCGGGAATAATTACCTGCCGTTTAACGGGTTTGCAGTTGATGAGCTAATGCTTACACGCGCAGAGTGCAATGCAAGGCTCGGAAAGGAATCGAATGCATTAGCTGATCTTAATAATTTGCTAAAGAACCGCTATTCTAAAAGTGCATTTACGCCCTATGTTTCAGGTACGCCGGATTTGTTATCTGTAATTCTGAAAGAACGCAGAAAGGAACTTGCTTTCAGGGGACAACTAAGGTGGAATGACATCCGAAGGCTGAACTTTGACAGCAGGTTTGCAAAAACTTTAATCAGGAAGGTTGGAAGTGCTGATTTTTCATTACCGCCTAATGATAAACGGTTTGCTTTACTTATTCCGCCATCGGTAATAGCGCTGACCGGTATGAGTCAAAATTTGAGATAAAGTAAAAAGGCTGCCTGATAACCAGGCAGCCTTTTTTTTAGTTTCTCAGGAACACATCACCTGAAGAAGTGGTTTTTGAACTGATGCGGCCACTTAAAGGTGCGTCAATTTTTGGAACGTCACTGTCGTTAGGATCAGCCGGTGCCATGATCGCACAAATATTTGTGCCGGTCGGACAGCTAAGGCTTGATACCTGGAAATAATTTGAAGGGTCGGTTGTCGAACCAGAGCCATCATACTGCCACAGCGGATTAAATGTTTTGTGCGTTGCAGGTGCTTTGAAAGCAAATGCAGCTGTACTGGCCAAAACGATTGCTACAAGGGCGAAATTGATTTTAAAACGTTTCATAATTTTCAATGCTTTATTAAATCAAAAAACACAGGAAAAACTTTAATAATGAAAATTGTTCTGCCTACTCTCTTTCGGGTTTTCGGTTAATCCCGTTTACAGCGCAGTTTTTTTAACCGATGTCTGTAGTTGATCTGTTTCATTTAATGCCGCAGTCCTCCTTTCTTTTTAAAGTTATTAACGCATATATATTTATTGCTATAAAAGCCAGGTTAAAAATCAAATGAGGTGTCCAGCCGAGTTTTTCAAGTATTCCTCCGCACGAGCAGGGAACAACCGGAAAAAAATATAATAAGATTAACAGGATATATATGGTGAAAACTATTAGTAATGATATCGAAATGTATAGGCCTGTGATTCTTAGCAAGGGAAAAGAAAGCAGCGCAACTGTAATCAGTTCGGTAGCAGGCAAAATGTAAATCAGGTAAAGGCCGGCACTTCTGCCAAATGCCTGTATGCTCATCTGATCTTTAAAATGATCAAATTGTGCAAGTTTACTTACAGCAGCATAAGTCCATAACAGTATAAGTAAAAACCATCCCAGGTCTGACACCATATTTCTTTGCTGCTTCATTTTATCAAAGTTGGCGTACCAATAATGACAGAAAATGTCACTCAGGTTTTTTGATGAAATATTTTTTTTCCAGCCGGTCGTATTGAATATCATGGCCGCGTTCGCGAAGGTGGTTCAGCATTCTTTTGATAGTGCGGGTACTGCAGGAAAAGCGGGTGGCTGCGGTTTCAAGGGAACGAAACCGGCCTTTTTCTAAAGATTCTAAAATGTATTCAAGCCGCTGCTCATAAGTTCTGAAATCCATGACACTCCACCCTCAAATTGGTTATATGAAGTTGGATTTTTAGCGGCTAAATAACTATAACCTGTACTTATAAATTATTTGATTATCAGCTATAAAGTGTCACTGTGGCTACCAGTCAGAGGACTGGTTATTTCTTTTTTTGCCCGGATCTTCGCAACCCAGTGATCTTTAAACTTTTTGATCGTTTTCCAGAAAAGCAGATGATTGATACCGGTTCCGAATTTGGGTTTTGGCATCAGTTCAAACGGCGAAATCTCCAGAATTTCAGCTATTTCGTAAACCCGTTTGATCGTCAGTTCGGTTTCATCACGTTCCAGATTTGAGTATGCGGCCTGTGATATTTCCAGCATGAACGCCATATATTCCTGGCTGTAATTTTTGATCAGCCTTCTTATTCTTATTTTCTCTCCGATACTCTCCATATCCTGTTTTACACGATTTATTCCTATAAGCAAAAGTAATAAATTACAAGTTAAGGTTTTAGCTTACGACGATCAGCTGAGGCAATTTTACTTCAATTCTCAATAGTGGGAGGAACTGTAAAATATCTCAAAATGAATGAGCTGAAAGATTCTGAAGCTGATGAATTAAAAGGTGGTGTCAGCCAGTGTGCGTACAACATTGGCGTGTCCGCTTCCTTTGGCGGGCTGTTCGGCGGTGCCGGCGCTGTGATCGGCGCGGTTGCCGCAGCAACCGGTCCGTCATGCCTGGGTTGGTGGTAAAGCTTCTTAACGGGGCATTAGCCCCGTTAAATTTATAACGTCCGGAAACAGGGCAAATGTTGCCAGTATACCGCCGACACCGCTGTAGAAATGCAGCTCATTATTCATTAACCTGTTCTTTGTCCGGTACTGATAAACAATCAGAACCGCAATAAAAAGCAGCGCCATCACGCTGTTTTTAACCCCACCCCATACGGGCAGATACAGCCCGATATAATCTGGTTTCAGGATCATGAAACTCATCATGCAGCCCATAATACTTCCAGACGCACCTGCACTGGAATAACCAAAATCATTTCTGTGCCTCAGGGTGATCACAGCAATCCCGGTGAAATAACTGACTGCATAAATGACCAGGAAAATTCCGCTACCGGTAGCCGAGCGGCCATTCAGCATCTGCTCCAGGTTAACACAGATCAGGTAATACATGACCTCATTCATCAGTAAATGCCCTAAATCATTATGGATCAGTTCTGAGGTAAACAGCCGGTAATATTCCTTGTGCTTTACAATTCCGGTCGGATGAAGGATCAGCGACAAAAAGTACTTTTTATCATATAATCCGTATAGACTGCTGATTGCTGTAATGAGCATCAGTATAGCGGAAACCGGTGCTCCGTATGTTATTTTATAGATAAGGCAGGTATTCATAAAAAGTATTTTATTCTGTGCAATTACTTTAACTTATAAATTAAAATTTCATGTAATTGTTAACGGCATTGTTCACGCAGAATTTTACCCAAAAATCTATGGGTATGAAAATTCTGTTAAAATATGGCGCTTTTAATCTGGTGCTGCTGCTGCTGTTAACGTTCCTACTGATCTGGATCACTCAAAAAATAATTCTGACGCCGGAGTTCTATGAAAACAGTGGGGATCCGCTTTCAGGAGTGCCGGGCCAGGGTGGCAGCATACTGGATATGATGCAGAAATGGGTTTACATATCTGCCGCGATCTACCTGCTTTTTAAGCTGGGATGTATCACGTTAATTCTGCATACTGCATTATATCTTAATAATCAGAACGTTTCACTCAGCAGTATTTTTAAGATAGCCACACTGGCTGAATATCTGTTTTTAATACCTGCAGCTATCAAAATAGCGACATTCACTTCTACGTATCACGGCGGTAATTTGTTGGACTGGCACCGGTATTATATTTTTTCTGCCTTATTATTATTTAAGGAAATACCGGCTGACTGGTATTATGCGTTGCAGAGTTTAAATCTTTTTGAAGTGCTTTACTGGTTCCTCCTGGGCTATCTGATTAAACAGATTTCTTCCCTGAGTTTTGACCAGTCGCTGCGGATTGTGGCTGTCTCTTATATTCCTGCTTTAGTGATCTGGATTAGCGCAGTCACCTTTATCAGCCTCCTGATGTTTCCCTCCACCGGGTAAATCATATCGCTGTATCTCTATTTCCATGTAGCGTAATATCTGTCTGTCTAAATATCATTCCTATGAAAAGCTTACGTCATTATCTTAAATATTTTATGAGCCAGTCCGGCCCGAATGACTGCGGCCCGGCTTGTATCGCCATGATCCTTAATTTCTGCGGCAGACAGGAAGATGCTGTCCGGCTGATCAATAACTATTCGGCCGGTCAAGCAGGTTTATCACTGCTTCAGATGAAATCGCTTGCAGGTGAATTCGGCCTGCAGTCCCGCTGTGTTGAAATGGAGTCAGACTTCCTGCGCAGTAACAAAACTGCTTGTATCCTTCATTTGCAGACGGCTTCCGGAAATCACTTTGCAGTATGCTTTGGTGCGCGGAAGACTAAAGCTGGCTATAAATACATCATAGCTGATCCGGCAACAGGTGTCCGTTCGATAAATGGGCAGGAACTTTCAGATTGCTGGATCGAAAACGCAGCCCTGTATTTTGATGACCTGAAGGAATCAGCTTCAGGCATATTGTCCTTTCACTGGTTTGAACTTATGGGTATCCCGGCTTTTCGCAAAACGCTGCTGATCACTGTTCCCTTTCTCAATATAAGCTCTGCTTTACTTGGCATCGGAATTACATGGATGCTTCAAAAAGGCTTGAATGATTCATTCCTCGATGAACGCACTACTATTGTTATAGCACTTATGGTGCTGTTATTCATACTGACCACCTTTAAAAGTGTGGTTGCTTACATCAGGCAAACTGTACTGATCGTGTTGAACAGCGAGATAAGCCAGCATCTGTACACTTCTTTAATAGGCCGGGTTATCTATAGTTCAGATCATGTCTTCGGCTCTGACAGAGTAAAAAAAGCGTTAGGCGATCTTCAAAAGATACAATCCGCTGTAAATCTGTTTATTTCAGTAATTATGGCTGACGGTTCTATCGTGTTGCTGGTCACTGCGGGGCTTTGGTTCTACGAACCGGTTACAGGCGCATTTAATTCTGCCTATCTTATGATTATGTTTTATATCGCGGCAAACAGAATTCCGGAAGAAACCAGCAACAATCTCCGCATGCAGGAACTGTCGGGAATATGTGAAAAAGGGCTTGCCGGAGATGGGCTTTTGTCAGGTCCGATTATAACCAGTGAAAAACGACTGGCTTTACATATAGATAATTATAACCGCTTTCATCGTTTTACCAAAAGTTCAGCAAAGAAAATTGGCCACAAAATCCTTTGGTTTGAATTCGCGGGCACCTTAAATGTAATACTCATTTTTATTTTTTGCCTGTACCGGAACAGATCTCTTAAACTCTCTTATCCAGCGCTGATGACGGAGGTGCTGCTGAGTTACCTTATAACCATTCTGGTTCCGAAGATCTGCAGCGCTTTCCCGGTGATCTCAGAAGGTGCGCTTCTTGTACGGCGCTACCGACAGCGTTAAGACACTCAGTTTAATATCCGAACCGGTAAAATTTACCGGAATGGAATACTATTGCCATTTTTTTTCACGCTAAGAATTTTACCTATGAATAATGCTATAAAGAAAATCAGGGCGGATCTGAATGAACAGCTTTTTGAAATAGAAACCCTTGATAACGGACTTGATAAACTCAACAAGTTGCTTGCTGCAATTGACAAAGCCATTGCGGAAATCAACACGATTGTTGAAGATATTCAGTTTGATGACCAGCAGGAAGAGATCAGTTTTTTTAAATATCAGAAACCTGAACTGCTTGCAAGGCGGATCGAAGAGGTCATGCGGTATAATCTTACCGTCAATGCACCTATCGGGACAGCGGAAAGCAGAATCAAATATTTTGAAGATGAACTTAAAGCGAGGCGGAGCTTTTTCCGCATGAATAACTATCATTATCAGTATTATAAAAATGGCCTTACAGACATGGATCAGCTCTATTTTGTTCGCAGCGCCGGACCTCTGACCATACCTGTAGCTGAATTTTCTGAGATCGAGAATGAGGTATCTACTCCCATGAGTTACCTTTTTGCCAAGTTCATGGCCTATGAAAATATCCAGTATTTTATTCTGGAGCAGATCGCTTTGATCAGGTTCCCCGAAAGCCAGGTTAAAAATGTGGGACAAAGCAGTGAATTGAAATGGACGGGAGATTCTGTAAATATTGTTGAACTTGCCTATGGTATCTGGCTGACCGGACAGCTGAATAACGGTAATGCCAGCCTTAACCAGATCGTCCGGTGGCTGGAAACTACTCTGCAGATCTCCATCGGTATTATTCAGCGCCGCTTCAATGAAATTGAACGGCGAAAACGTCTAAGTCCAACGAAATTTATTGACCAGATGAAATCCGCCATCATGCAGAAGATTGATAGCGGCAACCTTTAATCCCAGTCTTGTCCGCCTGTATGTTTCATTGTAACTGCATATCCCAGTTATTAACTAACGCTGTAGCCTTATATCAATATTTCGAGATATTATTTTTCGGTAGTACCGAAAACCTCCTCAATTAAGCCCCGCCGATACCCTCAATTTTGATCCCGATGAAACTGACAAAGGCTGTCGGTTCGGGATCAAAAGCGGCTGATAGTTTTTAAAACTGAACGGCATCTCGCTTTTCCCTTTCCGCCTCCCATCATAACAATCTGATAGAGTTTCATCCTCAGCTGATACCCGGAAATGAATACTCCGGATTTGGCAGCAGCGGTTCGCAGCGAAGAACCGGCGCTCTTTGACATACAGGGACAAAGCATTATTCCGCCCGGAAAGCGGAAAATTCTGTGAAGGTGAGATCATTTCAAAATACCGAAAGCGCAGAGGCAGATGAGAATCCGGCATGTAGATGCCGACGTGAGTAGTCCCGGAAATTTCAATACCGGCAGAAGCGGATTAATCGGGTTCGCTGCCCGCTGCCGGTACAGGGATAATTCCTGACCACTATTGATTCACTATAAACTTTTTAATTATGACCCAGTTTTTAAATGCAAAACAGCTTAAAGAGCAGGCATCTATTGTCGACCTGCTCAGCCGCCTCGGGTATCAGCCGGTAAAGAAATCCGGCAAGGAATATATGTACCGCAGTATGCTCCGAGAAGGGGACAATACACCATCTTTCAGTGTAGATGATAAGATCGGTGCCTGGTATGATCACGGCAGCGGCAGAGGCGGTAATATAATTGACTTCGGCATCGCTTACTGGCCGGCACTCAGCTTCAACGAAGTTGTGGAAATGATCCAGACGGCCTGCAATGTGCAGCTGACTGTGCAGGATTACAGGCCGAGGATTCCCGTGAAGGTGCGCAACTATGTGGTTGAAAAGGTTAAAGAACTCGGTACTCATCCGGCGATAACCAATTATCTGAAAAGCCGGGGAATATATGATGCGGCCAAAGGTCAGTTACAGGAACTTTATTACCATGTGAAAAATGAGAAAGGTGAAAAAAAACCATTTTTTGCAGCCGGTTGGAAAAATGAGGCAGGCAGCTGGGAAGTCCGCAACAAATATTTTAAAGGCTGTCTGGGTAATAAGGCGATCACTGTAATTTCCGGAGATCCTAAACGGGCTGCTGTTTTCGAAGGCTACATGAATTACCTGAGCTGGCGTACCGAACACCCCGCAGATAAGGCAAGCATCATTATTCTGAATACCCTGTCCCTGCTGAATGACGGTATTGCTAAGGCCAGGGAGTTTTCGGGACTTGACGTTTATTTTGACAGGGATACGGCCGGTTACCAGGCTTCCAGAGACTTTATCAAAGCTCTTCCGTACGCCGCTGACCGATCATCGGCCTTTGAAGGATACAACGACTACAATGATAAGATCGTTGCCGGATTAAACGCTAAACCTGAGCGGGAAAGTCCCGAAGAAAAGGTAAGAGGTGTAACCCTTTAAAAGGGTTGTTTTCCCTTAGGATCATTAAAACGGTATCCCGTAATCCCTTTTGATTCCGGAAAGGCAAGATGTCTTTTTGTCGGACAAAAAGTATCTTGCCCTACGGGGTAAATTGTCAAAACTTCGCAACTCGTTTTTTTTATGGCTGACTTTAAAAATCTCCGGGGAAGGCCGCAATTGAAGGACGGGAAACGTACCCGGAAAATCGATGCCCGTTTTACAGAGGCCGAATACGTTCAGATTACAAATCTTGAGAAGGAACTGGGCATTAGTAAAACTGAACTGCTGCGGATGCGCCTGCTAAACCAGGCTGACAAGGTAATTATCAATTCTAAAGAGATGATCCGGATACTTGACGGTATCGGCAGCGAACTTGGCCGCGCAGGCAACAATATTAATCAGCTTGCCCGTCATGCCAACACGCTCAGGCTAAAAAACAGTCTTACGCCGGAAGTCATTAGTGCTTCTAATAACCTGCTTGAAGAATATATCGAAATCCAGCGCAGCCTTGAAAAATCTTTCCGGATGATCATACGCCTGATGGGAAAGTAACCAGCGGACCGCTCTGTTGGTATATTGAAACATAGATATACCGTTATCATTTTACAAAGCTATAGTGATATAAAAGTACCCTGTTACAAGTTTATATGGTTATGTTGATACAGCGTTATACGGTTAGCCTTCAGAATGACGTAATGTTACAGAGACAGATTGATATCGTGATATACCACTCAAAAGTTATGTAGCTGCAGCGTTACACTGCTACCCCGAAATATAGATACATTGTTATATAATTTACATTTATACCGCTCCATGTTCGTGAAAATATTTAAACCCAAAGCAGCATTCAGCGGGGTTAAGTACAATTCGCGGAAAATTGACGGAAACAAGGGACAGCTGATGAAGGTTGCCAACTTCGGTCCGCTCCAGTCTTTTGGTCACCTGAAACCACAGGATTATATTAACTACCTGACAGCGCTTGCCGCATTGAACAAAAATGTTAAACTGCCGCAGTTTCATGCTGTAATTTCAGCTAAAGGCAAATCATATGATAAGATCACCCTGACTGCTGTAGCGGAATCGTGGCTTAAGGAGATTGGGTATGGCAGCCAGCCTTACCTGATCGTCTTTCATCATGATACGGATAATAACCATGTTCACCTGGTTTCTGCCCGCGTTGACCGCGAGGGCAGAAAGATCAGCAGTGCTTTTGAAGGTTTGAATGCGCAGAAATCCATGAATAAAGTTTTGGGATATGAAAAGGCGATGCAGTATAAATTCAGTACCAGGGCGCAGTTCTTTATGATAATGGAAAGTTTTAATTATCCGGGTAAAGATCCTGATGAAAAATTACTTCAGGAAAAGATTGCTAACTATAAGCCTGTCAGAAACCATGCTATGCAACTGCGATCCATACTGATACAAAATAGACACCGGACGGATCTGCCCGGATATCTGAAAGAAACTATGGGGATCGAACTGATCTTTCATGCTGCTGAAGGCAAAAAACCATATGGTTACTCAATCATAGATCATGAACAGAAAGAAGTTTTCAAAGGAAGCGAGGTATTACCGCTCAGGGAACTCTACAATTCTGATGCAGTTTCCCCTGGTGAAAGCAGTTTACCGGCGGAGGAAAAAATAATGCCTTCTGCCGATTATATCGGCCCGGTTGCTATCGCCGATGATGTCGATGATCAGCAGATCCACGGTATGAGGAGAAGGCGCCAGAAAAGGGCGCGCACCAATACACGCTAATTTTAAAAATCAATTTTATGATCATAATTATAGGAAACCAGAAAGGGGGAGCCGGAAAAAGCACGCTTGCACTAATGCTTGCCAACTACCTGACCAATGACAAAAAATGCCGGGCGACGGTTATTGACATGGATTACCAGCAGTCGATATCTCAGAAATTTGATAAAGCGAAGATCCTGGAAAATGCCGAACCTTACCAGGTTATTCCGGCTAATCTTGAAAGCTATCCCATGCTGAAAAAACTGCTCGGACAGAACGAAAAGGATATTACCATAATTGACCTGCCGGGAAAGCTGGATGATGACGGGCTGATGCCCGTATTCAGTTCCGCAGACCTGGTAATCTGCCCGTTTGCCTACGACGAATTTACCTTTGAATCAACCGTGCTATTTACTGTGGTGCTCCGAAAGATAAATCCGGCAATCTCCATAGTTTTTGTACCCAACAGGGTGAAGTCAAATGCCCGTTACGAGATCATGGCTGAGGTCAATGAGCAGCTTTCCAAATTCGGGATGATCACCACGGTACTGCCGGACCGGGTGGATTTTCAGCGGGTAACCACCTTTCAGACACCCCTGAGTGTACTGCCGGTGATCACACCGGTTTTTGAACAAATTTATACAGAACACCTGCATGGAAAATATGAAGTCACTGGCTGACCAAATCAGGGCGCAGCTCGGTAAGCCGGAGCCCGTTAATGTACGGAACACAAAGAAAACCACGGAAAGCAAGGCTAAAGGCAAAGAGAAAGTGCCGGCTATTCTTACAGCCATCAGTGAATATGATAACACAGCCAATAAAAATATGGTGCATGTCCGCTTTGACGAAAAAACAGTGCGCACAATGAACCAGTTCAAAATGGCCACGGGAATAGATGTTACCCGGCTGGTATCGTATTCAGTCAAGCATCTCTTTGATAGCTTTCCGGAAATCAAAACAATTATTAAACAATTCATACAAAACTCAGACTTATGACCTGGATAAAATTCGCCCTCACGCTGGGCGCTGTCTACCTGATCTACTACGCACTAATTATTGCCTGGGATTTTCTGCGCAGCAAAAAACTGCCTGCTGAAGTTCACCCGCACATGATCACTTTTGATGAACATCATGAACCCGTCAGGGAGGTGACTGAACCGGAAGCGGAGATCTACGATTCTTCAGTACTGTCTTCGGGTGGTGTCAGCCTCAAGCAGTTATTCAATCTGGCCAGGGCTGAAGCCATCGAATTTACAAGGCCTGTTAGCTTCTGAACCATGAAAAAGGTGCTCACTCTCTGCGGCCTGCTGCTGTCTCTGGATGCACTAGCTCAGCCTGGGATCGCAGAAATGCAGCAGGCAAAAGAACAGCTGACCTCCGACTTTTTTTCCGCTTTTGACTGTTCTCTCGTCCTGGCTACGCTGCTTGGACTGAATGGTGCCATAAAGATCTACCATAACTGGCAGATGGGCAAAGACAGGATCGATTCGGATGTTGCGGCATGGTTCTTTGCCGCATTTTTTATGGTTCTCGCAGGTGCATTTCTCAGGGCGCTGTTCGGTATCTGAACGCCCTGCTCTCCTCAGTGTCCTCCCGGATACTGCTAAAAGATATCTGTCTCACATTGAATTAAGTGTAACAGTTCCCGCCTTACACTGCAAAAAGAGGTTTATTAATCAGGGCGTTGTTCGTGATCTGAACGCCTGCTGCTATAACCACGGCCGCTTCCCGGCTGCCGCTAAAAGATCTCCGCCTTTATTTTTCATTCCTGATTAAATGTTTAACAAAACAAAAAAAATGTGGGCATCAGCTGTATTGCTGGCCCTGTCTGTCCCGGTATTTGCTCAAAGCGGCGTTAACGGCCTGAACACAGCTACATCAACCCTGAAAACTTATGTGGCACCCGTAACCAATATTACCCTGGTTATCGGAGGCATAGTTGGTATCGTAGGTGCGATCCGTGTGTATTCCAAATGGAACAGCGGAGACCAGGATATCAACAAAGAACTGATGGGCTGGGGCGGTTCCTGCGTATTCCTTGTCGTATCTGCCCTGGTGATCAAGGCATTCTTTGGTTTGTAATGGCCAGAAGATACGCTGTTTATAAGGGGCTGCAGAAGCCCCTTATTTTCAAAGGTTTCAAAGGGAAATTTATTTACTGGGGCCTCGGCTTTCTGCTTTCCGGTCTGGTATTGGGTGCGCTTACCATGTCACTGATCAACATGTGGCTTGGCGCTACGGTACTCATCGGCAGTATTGTCGGCGGACTGCTCTTTACTGCCGCAAAGCAGAAAGGCGGCCTCCATTCCAAAAGCCGGACTTCCGGCATCTTAATCCTTAATCGTTATGGCCGCAAAAACATCGTTTAGCATTCCCTATGCAGGAGTGGACAAAAATGGTGAATATGATCTGCTGCTCGGTCTGCAGGGAGAATGCTCTGTGATCATCCGGATGGTTAATCCTGTGATCCGCTATTCCGCTTACCCTGCCGGATATGATGAATTTCATAACCTGCTGCTCAATATTGTTAAAGTTTTAGGTGATGGCTATATCCTTCAGAAACAGGATATCATCAGCCGGTCACCCTGGAACGGCAGGCCCGCAGAGGAATATCTGCAGCAGAAATATAACCAGCATTTCGAAGGACGAAAATCTCTCCGCGTCGAAACTTATCTGACCATCACCCGTCAGGCTAAGAAAAGGGCATTTTATGTGTATGATGGCCGTATGCTCCGGGAATTCCGGCAGGCTATTGCCAAGGTGCTCGATATTCTCCCATCACCATCGGTACTTAGTGAAAAGGAAATTAACCGGCTGGTGATGCAGGTGCTGAGCATGGATTTCAGCAGCGCCCATATCAGCCTTAATAACCTGGCCCCGTCTGAAACAGAGATCCGCTCCGGAGATAAAACGATCCGCAGCATCTCTCTGGTAAACATAGACAGTATCGATCTTCCGCCTGAAGTCAGCACACATATCGAACTGAATGACCGGGAAAGCATCCGGGGATTCCCGGTAGATTTCCTGTCATTTTTATTCCGGGTTCCCGGCTGTGATGTCATCCTGTTCAACCAGGTGATAGAAATTCCCGGCCAGGTCATGACCCTGCGAAAACTGGAGCAGAAGAAAAAACGCCATTCAGGCATACCTGATCCGGCAAATCAGCTCTGTGTGGAAGATATCGACCAGCTGCTGAATGATGTGGCAAGGGAAAACCAGCTGCTGGTAAACTGTCATTTTAATATCCTGATCGCTGCCGCGGCCGGTGCAGTTCAAAAAGCAGCCAACTTTATTGAAAGTTCACTTTTTCAGCTTGGGATCATACCCAGCAGGAACGCTTATAACCAGCTTGAACTGTTCCGCTCAGTTCTTCCGGGAAATGCTTCAGAACTTAAAGCTTATGACTGGTTCCTCACGACCTGTGATGCGGCAGGCTGTTTTTTCTTTAAAGAATCCCTTCCGAAAGACGATGCCTCCGAGTTTCTGATCAGGTTTACCGACCGGCAGGGACTGCCTGTCGGTATTGACCCGTCAGACCTGCCCATGAGAACGGGACGGATCAATAACCGGAACCGCTTTTGTCTCGGCCCCAGCGGCAGCGGTAAAAGTTTTTTCATGAATTCCCTGATCGAGCAGTACATGCTCTACAATATGGATATGGTCATTGTTGATACTGGGCATTCTTATTCCGGGCTTTGTTCGTACTATAACGGTAAATACATTACTTATTCTGATAAGTCGCCTATTACCATGAATCCGTTCCGGATCACGGAGGAGGAATACAATATTGAAAAAAAAGATTTTCTCTGCACGCTGATCGGCGTAGCCTGGAAAGGCGCAGAAGGCACTTTCAGCCCGGTAGAAAGGGATGTGGTAGCGAATGTCATCTCAGCTTATTACAGTAAGTTCTTCGCTGAAAACGGCGATCTGAGATTTGATACTTTCTACGAGTTCGCACTGGAAAAGATACCGCAGATCAAAGCTGAGGAAAAGATCATTTTTGATTTTGACGAGTTCCGCTATGTCCTGAAAAAGTTTTATAAGGGAGGTGAATTTGCACCCATCCTGAATAAGGAAACTGACAAATCCCTTTTTACCGAAAAGTTTATCGTGTTTGAGATCGACTCGATCAAAGAGCACAAGATCCTCTTTCCGATAGTAACGCTGATCATCATGGATGTATTTATCCAGAAAATGCGTTACCGCTCAGACCGCCGTAAAGCGCTTGTAGTAGAGGAAGCCTGGAAAGCAATTGCCAGTCCGCTGATGGCGGGCTACCTGCTTTATCTCTATAAAACTGTCCGAAAATTCTGGGGCGAGGCCATTGTAGTAACTCAGGAACTCGGCGACATCGTCGGCAACGCCGTCGTAAAAGACAGTATAATTAACAACTCTGATACCATCTGCCTGCTTGACCAGACCAAATTCAAGGATAATTATCAGGACATCGCCGCACTGCTTTCTATTAACGAAACGGAACGCCGGAAGATCTTTACCATTAACCAGCTGGATAATACCGAAGGCAGGGGACGATTCAAGGAGGTTTATATCAGGCGCGGTGCCGTAGGCGAAGTGTACGGCGTGGAAGTCTCACTGCATCAGTATCTCACTTATACAACGGAAAAGCCTGAAAAATCTGCCGTCGAAAGCTATACCAGCCGGTACGGTTCCTATCAGGAAGGACTTGATGCCTTTGTCACTGATTTCAACAACAGCGGGCTTTCACTTCCTAAATTCATTCAACAGGTCAATCAAAAATCAATATCATGAAAAGGTTAATCATTATCGTTTTAATACTCTGTTTTAAAACCGGGTTCGCCCAGGAACTTGTTGTAGATCCGGTTACTTCAGGCGCAATTGCTGTCAATGCCGGTATCATTAACGGTCAGCTTAATAATACCAATAACAAGCTTGATCTGATCCAGAAAGGGCAGCTTGCTGTCAGCGGGCAGCTGGTCATTGTCAATAATCTTCAGAACAAGATCTATAACGGCTTGAGCCAGGTTGCTTCTGTACTTAATAATCTCACGACTATTAAAGATATCGCGGACTGCGGTAGTGATATTATTAAGGATGTGGAATCTTCGGTTCAGCTCGCCCGGTCAAATCCGGTGCTGCTTCTTTTTGCCGAACAGGGCGCAAGGGATTTTCAGACCAGAGCAGCCACGCTCGCTGCGGATGTCAGCGCTTTTGTGCTGAAAGGCGGTAATGGTAACCTGATGGATTCCGGTGAGCGCGGTAAACTGCTGAATCATGTTGCGCAGGAGATGCGCATACTCAGAGGTATCGCCTATGGTATGAACCGGTCAATGTACTGGGCCAAAATGAACGGTGTCTTCCGCTCGCTTAATCCCTGGTCCGAATGGCAGAATCAGGATGTGCGGATCGCCACTGATGTCCTGAACAACGCTAAATATCTTAAACAATGAAAAAGTATTTAATGATCTGCGTTTTTGCTGCATCCAGCCATTACGCATCCGCTCAGCAGAGCGTGATCAACATTGTCGGAATTCACCAGCTTGTTGATGAATCGGTTTCTGAAAATAAGATACAGGTTAAAGCAAGAAATCAGCAGGCACTGACCTCGGCCAATGAACAGGCCAATCTGACCCTGCTTGCCAAATTGAAGAATACTTACCGTACGCTTCAGCAGCGTTATAATACACTCGGAACGGCCATTGATCTGGCAGATATCGGAATTTTTGCGTCTCCCATGGTCAGCCGGATCATCAGTAACCAGGCACAGATTATTGCGCTCGCAGAAAAAAATCCCGCACTGATTGCCATCGGGTACCGTTCTGAACTGCAGTTTGCCGAAAAGGCTAAAAGCCTGCTGGCCTACGTCGCAGGTCTTACACTCTCACTTGGTGATGTGAACCAGATGAAAGCATCTGACCGGAAAATACTTTTCGATTACGTGATATCTGAACTCAGCAATGTGCAGGATCTGTCAGGAAATATGCTTAGCCTGCTCAGCTACTCTAACTTAAGCTCAGTGCTGCGCGCTGCCAATCCGTTTCAGAATTTCATTGATGCGGACAAGTCAATTGCAGGTGAAATCATCCAAAACGCTAAATACTTAAAAAGATGAAAAAACTGCTTATAATTTTTGCCGCTTTTACAGGGTTAACTGCCTCCGCACAGCAGGTGGTCATCGATCCGCAGCATTTTATTGCAGTTACAGAAAATGGAATTGCCCGGAGCGCCGCCGAATCAACCCACGAACAGTATCTGGGTAAAATAAACAGCAATCTGGAAAACCTGAATACAAATGCCGGTTCAGTTGTACTTGCACAGACTATGATATACAACGGCCTGTTCAACGTGAACTCTGCTTTGAAGAACGGACTGGAGGTAAAAAACATGGCCGTGATCATTGCCGATATGACCGGATATATTAGTCAGGCACTTGCGCTGGCCAGATCGGAACCTAATCTGCTGCTTTTTGTAAACCAGATTTCCGGCGAGATGCGCACGAGGTCGCTTGCGCTGGTTAATGATGTATCAGGCTTCGTGCTGAAGGAAGGAAATAATGTATTGGCCGATTATAATTCCCGTGATCAGCTGCTACGGAAAGTAACCCAGCAGCTGCAGATCCTTGACGGTCTGGCTTACGGGGCCTGGAAGGCGATGTACTGGGCACACGAGCGTGGTATCATCGCTTCACTTGATCCTTTTGCCGGGTTCATCAATACTGACAGGCGGATTGTATCCGACATCATTCAAAATGCCCGCTATTTGCGGCGGTAAGTCACCGGCAGGCAGCACCGCTGCCTTGCCATAAATCTAAAAAATCATGAAACAGTTCATTTTTACAGCAGCAGTATTCCTGCTGTCCCTGCAAAGCTATGCGCAGTCGGTGGTTACTGATAAAAGTATACGGTACCAGCAGGAACGTATGGTTTTCAAACAATGGGATCAGAATAAATTCACACCCACCTCCGGCTTTTTAGGACTTAACCCCTGGTACTGGCTGACCTGGGGGTTTTTCTATCCCAATTATCATAAAACTGATCTGCGCCCGCTAAGCGGCTCAGGCCCGCAGACCCAGCGGCTGGCTTTGGTTGCTGCCATGAACAGTACGGACAACAGCTATAAACTGCAGTCCGATACGTTACGGAACATCGCCTTGTCAGAAATAGCCGGGCAGTCCGGCCAGGTCTCGGGAGCCGATCCGCTGTGGATGCTGTATTACAGCAATGAATTCAAGCCGGTGTTGAATAATTCAATGGCATCAATCCTTGCGGGATTGTCACCGCAGGTCAGTTCAAAGCTTGTTACCGAAGGGCTGTACAGCTGGTATAAAAACGAGCTGGACAGGCTGAAAGAACGTATCGAAGGCGCACACAGCGCCGATATGGAAAGAGGGGCGCGTATCATGGCATACCACCGGCTGCTGCAGGAATACCGCAGGCTTTCGGGTGTCTGGGCGATCCGTACGGCCTCCGCCCAGACAACCATGGCGATGGCCGCACAGCAGCAGCGACTTAAATCAAATCAGGTGACTGCCCCTGACTGGACACCCCAGACGGATATTCAGATCGCCGCTAAAGTTTTACAGCATATCCAATGAGAAAGAAACTAATACTAATATTGCTGCTGTTACTTGGAGTGACGGCAGTTTTCGCCCAGCCCGCAGGCGGGATCAGCAATTCCAAAACACTGGAATACCTGCAGGGCGACGGCGTTTATGAAACCGGCGTAATGGTGTTCCTGAAAGGGCTCAAAGATTCGGTATGGACACATTTCGATCTCTTCATCACGGATGCCAAAGCGCTCGCGGCAATTTTTATGATCATATTTTTTGCGATCAAATCCTATGAGATGATGGTTGGCGATAAACGCATGGAGATCATGCCGCTGCTAAGGCCCTTCGGACTGGCTATGGTCATTCTCTGGTGGGGAACTTTTGTTAAGGTGATCGCTTTTCCAACTGACCTGGTGACCAATCAGACCGAACAGATGTTTGAAAGTGAACAGACCATCGTCAATGATCTCCGGCTGAACAGGGCTGACCTGATGCTGGCAGTTGCCAATTCACTGTATACCTTTCAGGCCCAGACGGAGGTGGCCGAGAAAGAAAGCGACACCTGGTACGGTCAGGCCTGGGATTCTGTAACCAGTACAGTTAAACAGGGGATCAGTACGGTAGTATCACCGCTGATCGAACTTAAAAACAGGCTTACCGTGGGCATGCAGCTGCTCTTCACCCAGCTGCTTGAACTGCTGGGGATATGGATTCTCCGGATCGCGGTGTATATCATATTTATGCTGCAGATCATTTATTCTTCGATCCTGATCATTCTCGGTCCGTTTGCCGTTGCCGTCAGCATCCTGCCGGCTTTCCGTGACAGTTTCAGCACCTGGATCGCCCGGTTTGTTTCCGTAAATCTGTACTCTGGTATTGCTTACCTCATCATGTATCTGATCGGGCTGATGCAGGAATATGCGCTAACCTCCGAGATTAGCAAATACCAGGAACTTGTGGGCCGTGACGGCCTCAGCGCCAACCTTGAAAAAATGGCATGGTTTGCCGGCAACGGAATATTGTCTTTCGGAACCGTTATCATCGTTTTTCTGATCGGGGCCATCTGTATGTTCACCGTACCCAGTATTTCCACCTGGATCATTTCAACTTCAGGTATCAGTTCTGCAACTTCCACCTTTGGAAGGAGTGCCGGTACAGTCGCTGCTGTGGCGAGAAAAGCCTCCGGAAGTTTCTTTTAACAGTTTTTGCCAACCTGTAAAGCTGCTCATGCCGGGCGGCTTTTTTTATTCAACAAATTATGATCATCAAAAATATTGAAGCCAAAATACGGCTTGCCGTATTCATATCGGCCGGAAGTTTGCTTACCGCACTTGTCATTGTCGGCCTGAATAGTTTTTACTCCTATAAAATGGTTTCCAATGCTCAGAAGAGTATTTATATACTGGATAACAGCGTGCCGATCCTTGCCCGGCAGACGGATATGCAGCTTAACCGTCCGGCGGAATACCGTGCGCATGTTGACCTTTTCCACTCGCTGTTCTTTTCACTGACGCCGGATGATAACTATATGGAGTATCAGATGAAAAAGGCGATGTACCTGATCGATGAGAGTGGTATGAAGCAGTATAATGACCTGAAGGAAAAAGGCTTTTTTAACTCTATTCTTTCCTCAAGTTCGGTGCTGACACTTGAAACTGATTCGATAGCGGTCGATGTCCCGAAGCACTATTTCCGGTATTACGGCAAGCTGAAGATCGACCGGCGAAGTTCCACTGTAGTGAGATCACTCATCACGGAAGGCTATCTTAAAGATATTCCCCGCAGCGATAATAATCCCCATGGCGTACTGATCACCTCATGGAAAACCCTTGAAAATAAAGACCTCGAAGATGTGGAGAAAAATACATTCTAACCGCGATCCGAGGGATACGCTGTTCAGCGAATTAAAAAAAGAATTCCGTCCCTGGGTAATTGCAGTCAGCGGCGGGACCTCAAAACTGCTCGCCGGTCACCCCAGATTCTTTTTCTGTGCAATGATCGTGCTGATGCTTGTTTCGGCAGGCCTTTCCTTTACCGTTTTCAGGCACCGCGAAAAACCCGTTGATGAAACTATAAGCCGGGGGAATAACCCAAGCCCGGTGGAAGACGGCTTCAGGCAGATCATGAAAACCACCGGCGAACTGCAGCAGACCATCAGGCTGAAACATATTGTTGACAGCCTGACCGCTAAAAAACAGCTGACACCGGCAGACAGTACAGCGCTCGACAGCGCACTGAACCGGCTACAGCATATTCACCCATTAAAATAATCAGCTATGAATATCAATTTTAAGCAGCCCAAATATGTGCTGCCATTGCTTGCCCTGCCTTTCCTGTGCCTCTTTTTTTACGTATGGCACAGCGGATTTTCAAAGCCAAAGCAGGAGGTTAAACAGGAAGCCGGTCTTAACGGTTCTGTCGGGAACGTTTCCTCTGATGTGCGGAAAAAAGAACTTGCTGATAAGCTTGATGCCTACCGCAATACCTACAAGGAGGCTGACGGTTATTCCGCCGTAAATGTAATTCCCAAAGAAGCTTCGGCCAATACATCTTTTAAGGACAGCTACACCGGGAGGGAAAAGCAGACGCTGGATTCAATCGACCGGGCCATGAAGGAAAAGTTCAATAATCCCCAGCCGCCTTCGCGTGATAAAATCCTGGCCGGAATGCTGAACAAGATGCCCCGGCAGCAGCGTCAGCCTGCAATGCCTGGCCCGCCAAAGGGAAAAGACCCGATGGAGGTTTTTAAAATGCAGATGGCCTACATGGATAGTGTAAGCAGATCCAATGATCCGGAATATAAGGCCGAACGGCAGAAAAAGCTGGCTGCAGAGCAGGCTGCACTTAAAAAGGCGGCTGTAAAAAAGCTGACCGTAAGCAAAGCCGGTGCCGGAGATGAGGACTTTAATACCGTCAAACCTGCGGATAATGACCATTTTATAACGGCTGTTATAGATGAGAATGTGACCGGCTATGCGGGTTCACGTTTGCGGTTAAGATTGCTCGAAGACATCCGGGCAGGCGACCACATGATCCCCAAAGGCACTTACCTGTTTGCGCAGATCAGCGGGTTTTCAGAACAGCGTGTCACGCTGACCATCACCAGTATCTTATCAGCCGGCAGCATACTGCCGGTAAAGCTTGATGTGTATGATCTTGACGGTATGCCGGGGCTGTATGTTCCGTCCTCGGCTTTCAGGGAGTTTACCAAAGACCTTGGCGGAAGTTCCGTACAGGGTGTGACCATCGACGGCAATTCAGGCGGAAGCCAGTTTATCATGAGTTCGGTGGATAAACTTTTTCAGTCCACTTCTTCGGCTATCGCAGGCCTGATCCGCAAGAACAAGGCTAAAATGAAATACAACTCCTACATCTACCTGATCGATACCGATGCCCTGCAGAATGCACAACACTGACCGGTGCTCAGGCTGTTAACACTTCCCATTCTATTCACCCATATAATTTCTAAACCAGCATTAAATGAAAAAGCTTCTTTTTTATATCGCCCTTTTTATGTCCGCTGCTGTACATGCACAGGACAGTCTTAAAACAGTTTTCCTGCAGAAGGATATAACAATTCATTTTATTTCCCCGGAACCGATCCGTTACGTGGATATTTCCTCTAAGGCCGTCGCAGGTGACCTGCCGCTGTCCAATGTGCTGCGCATAAAGCTGAAAGATACTGCTGCGCAATTCACCGAAGCGCTGGTCACTATTGCCGGAGAAACTTTTATAGTCCAGTATCATGTACTGCCCGGCCGTAAAACAGCTAACACGGAAATAAATATTCTTCCCGGCGATACGAGGCCGCTTGATATTTCCGGTATCGGTTTTTCGCAGAACCAGCTTAAAACTATGGCAATGGCGGTTTTCGCTGAAAAGCCGGACGGCAAAGTTGAAAAGGCAAAAGCTTTCGGCCTTACCGGACGTGTGAACAATGTTTACAGCGCAGGCGATTATCTGTTTCTGGATATCAGCTATAAAAACGCCACGAGGATCAAATATGATATTGAAGACCTTCGTTTTCGCATCGATGATAAAAAGGTGACCAAAGCTTCCAATGTACAGTCCTTTGAGGTCAGACCCGAATTTGTACTGTTCAGGAACACCGAATTCAGCAAGCGGTACCGAAATATTTTCGTGTTCCGGAAAATGAGTTTTCCGGGCAATAAGGTTTTGATGGCCGAACTCAGTGAAAAGCAGGTATCCGGACGGATCCTTACCCTTCAGATCTCTTACCAGGATATCCTTCATGCGGATATTCTTCCAAACTAATTTTCTATGACATCGCTGATCGCCTATGACTATGTAAAGCTGATCCTGGAGGAAGAGTTCCTCGGGGCCTACGTGAGCTTTGTCAGTAACGGTATTCTCCATTACGAACTGACAAATATCCTGGAGGTATGCGCACCGCTGCTGACAGGACTTGATGAAGATGACCGGTTTCTCAGGTATGAAGTAACCGGCACCATAGCACTTTATTTAGCGGAGGTTTGACATGGCATTCAACAGTAGTAAAAAACTGGCTGATAACATGGCAGCCATTGGCATTGCGCTGAATTATATCGGGCAGCGCCTTTCTGAGAATGAAATAAACCTCCTTGCCGGGTATTCCGGATTCGGCGGAATTAAGGCAGTTCTTTTTCCCGCAGGCAAAGATGACGACTGGCAGCAGTACGATATATCGCAGGCAGATCTTAAACTTTGGCCTCAGGTGATGCAGCTGCATGAACTGCTGAAGGGCAAACTTGCTGAAAAAGATTACAAAAGGACTTTTGATTCACTGAGCAACAGTGTCGGTACGGCATTTTACACACCTGCCTGGTTTCCCGAAACTGTCTATAACGTGCTGAAGGAGAATAATATTCTGCCGCGCCGGGTTTATGAAACGAGTGCCGGCGCAGGCGTGTTTGTGCTGGAAGCCCTGAAGGCATTTCCGGAAATCGAATCGGTCAGTGCTGTAGAAAAAGATATACTGACCGGTAAAATTCTTACCGTACTCAGCCAGGCGGTCAGCAGCAAAATTAATGTGCAGGTTCGCGGTCTGGAGGAAACATTCCCGAACGAAAAAGGACAGTCCGATCTCGTGATCAGTAATATTCCCTTCGGCAATTTCGCGGTACATGATCCCGCCTTCAACAGCAGCGGGATCTCATCCCGTATCCACAATTACTTTTTTGCAAAAGGGCTGGATAAACTGGCGGACGGCGGAATACTGGCCTTTCTGGTTACAGATGGTTTTCTGAACAGTCCGTCAAATGATGCCGCCCGAAAATATCTTTTTACTTCGGCGGACCTGATCAGTATTTCAGCACTCCCGGCGAATATGATGAAGGAAAATGCCAACGTGGAAGTTGGCACGCACCTCGTCATTGTTCAGAAGAACGACCATAAACAAACGCTGAGCGAAGCTGAAGGCCAGCTGATCGCTACTGAGGAACGTGCAGGCAGCAAAGGGAAATATCATCTTAATTCTTATCTGTCTGCTCATCCTGAACTCTTTATCGGCGATGAAATTATTGAGGATACCAATGCTTACGGGCAGGCTAATCTTACCGTCTGGCATAACGGTGATATCGCTGATGTAGCTGCAGAATTAAGATCACAGGTGCAGCAGGGAATTACCGCGAATTTTGACAAGACCAGATGGCTGACCTTAGACTTTGGCCGGCAGCAGTCACCGCAGCGAAAATTTACTTTTCTGCCGGTACCGGAGGAAACCGGTTTAGCGCCGACAGGTCAGCTCGGCCTTTTTGATGCCGTACCTGTAGCCAACAGCAACAAGGCGCAGTCTTATCTCAATGAACTTGACCTGGCGGCGGTTGAAGGTTCAACCGCACGGGTGATCAGTACGGTGCGTACCACGGCGCGTCCGCTTCATGACAGCATTGTGCTGCTTACGGCAAGGGCCAGATCCAATAACCATTACTGCTACAAGCTGTTCAGCAATGTCGCCGAAATAGCTGTTTCTGCTAAATGGCATTCCGGGCTGGCGCTGGGGAATGAACTGGATCTGCTATCGGGTAAACTGAAATATTTCGCTTATGACTTTCGCTATGAAGGGGACACCAGCCTGCAGCCCGCATTTAATCTTTCGCCCGACCGGCCAAAAGCATTTTCGGATCTCAATCCCTTTTACGAAAAAGGCACTCTGGTTCTTTTTGAAGGAAAAGCTGGCCTGATCGGCGAACCGGCCAATGGCGGAGCCCCTTTCCGTCCCCTTGAAGAACAAAACGGTATGGCATTTTACCGGGACTATATTCAGCTTCGTGATGCCTATATGCTGCTGTTTGGACTGGAAGCAGCGCAGAAAACCCCGCTGCCGGATCTGCGGGAACTGCTTAACCAGCATTATGATTCCTTCAGGAATAAATATGGTGAACTGAACAGACCCGGAAACCGTTCCCGGATACTCGCTGATGAAGCTCTGGGATTTAAGGTGATTGCCTCGCTGGAAATTAAGGATAATGACAAATTCGTTCGTTCCGATATTTTCCATGGGCCTGTGTTTCTTCAGGAAACGGCTTTCAAAACCGCCGATTCAGGTGACGCGCTTGCCCGCTGCCTGAATGATAACGGGCGGGTGGATCTGAATTGGATCATGGAAGCTACCGGGCTTAGTGAAAGCGACCTGGTTTACCAGCTGGAGAAGCAGATCCTGCTGAACCCGTCTGACAATGAATGGCAGACCACTGATCATTATTTGTCCGGCAATGTCGTTGAAAAGCTGCTTACCGCTGAAGAAGCGGTGAGGAATGATCCTGAGAACTTTCAGTATCTGCGCAGCCTGACCGCGATCCGCAGGGTTCAGCCGGACAAAATACCTTTTGAACTGCTGGACTTTAACCTTGGTGAACGCTGGCTGCCGGTAAGCTATTATGAACGGTTTGCAGAAGTTCTGTTCAAGCTTCCGGCTGATATTACTTATTTTCCTTCTGTTGATACTTTTAAAGTTACCTACGGCAGGGGCAACACCACTACCGATGAGGAATTCGCCGTAATTCCCAGACAAAGCGATAAGCTGACAGGCCGTACCTTGCTGGAACATGCACTGGAAAACACCACACCGCATATTACTTATCCGGTAGATGACGGTGACCGGGTGCGCCGCGTCCCTGATACGGAAGCCATTCAGGCGGCCCACCGCAAAATTGAAAATATCCGCAGCCGCTACACAGAATGGCTGCGGCAGCTGCCTGCCGGGGATAAGCAGATCATCGAAAAACTATACAACGACACCTTTAACTGTTATGTCCTGAGAGAGTATGACGGCAGCCACCTGCAGTTCCCCGGCCTTGATCTGAAGGCGCTTAATATTCCCGGTCTTTACAGTTCGCAGAAAGATGCCGCCTGGCGGATCATTCAGAACCGGGGTGCACTCGTCGATCACGAGGTCGGCCTCGGAAAAACTCTGACCATGATCATTGCAGCGGTCGAAATGAAGCGGCTGGGTATCGTTCATAAACCGATGATACTTGCGCTGAAAGCTAACGTCAGCGCGATCCGCGATACATTCCGGCAGGCTTATCCCAATGCGAAGATTCTCGCACCGGGCGAAAACGATTACCTGCCCGCGCGCAGGCAGCGGCTGTTTCATGAGATCAAAAATAATAACTGGGACTGTGTGATCATTACTCATGACCAGTTTGGTATGATACCGCAGTCGCCCGAAATCCAGCGGCAGATCTACGAAGCGGAACTGGATAACGTGACCCGTGATCTCATGACACTTCAGGGCCTTGGGGCAGCGATCAACAAAGCTATGCTTAAGGGACTGGAGGTCCGTAAAAATAATCTTCAGGTCAATCTCAATGCGATCATTTATGCAATTGAGAACCGGAAAGATACCGGGATCAACTTTCAGGAAATGGGTGTCGACCACCTTTTTATTGATGAATCGCATAAGTTCAAGAACCTCACATTTACCACCCGCCACAATCGCGTGGCCGGACTGGGCAATATGCAGGGCAGCCAGAAAGCGCTGAATATGCTGTTTGCCGTGCGCAGCCTGCAGGAGAAATTCGGCGCAGACCTTTGTGTAACGTTCCTTTCAGGGACGCCGATCTCCAACAGCCTGACCGAAATGTACCTGATCTTCAAGTACCTCAGGCCGAACGAAATGGAAAGGCAGCGTATCAGCAACTTTGATGCCTGGGCAGCAGTATACGCCCGCAAAACGGTTGATTTTGAATTCAGTGTCACCAATGAGATCAGGGCCAAGGAACGATTCCGCTACTTTATCAAAGTGCCGGAACTTGCCCGGTTTTACAACGAGATCACCGATTACAAAACGGCCACGCATATCAGCCTGGACAAACCGGTGCTTGACGAGGTGCTGGTAAATATTCCGCCTACTCCGGAACAGCAGGATTTTACGCGCAGACTGATGAAGTTTGCCAAAACAGGAGATGCCACGCTCATCGGCCGTCAGCCGCTGACCGCGAGCGAGGATCTCGGCCGTATGCTCATCGCCACCAACTACGCCAAGAAAATGGCGGTGGATATGCGGCTTGTCAGCGACAGCCGGTACGGAGACCATCCCGGAAACAAGGTAAGTATCTGTACTGCAAATGTCGGCAGGGAATACCGGGAAAGCAGTGAACATAAAGGCACACAGATCATTTTCAGCGATATCGGTACACCGAAACCGGACGGATTTAATATTTATGATGCACTGAAGAATAAGCTGACTGCTGAATATGGCATCCCTGATTCGGAGATCACATTTATCCATGACTGGACTGACCGTAAAAAGCCGGAACTGTTCAGAAAAATGAATGCCGGTGAGATCCGCGTCCTGATCGGAAGCACAGAAAAAGCCGGTACCGGCCTGAATGTGCAACAGCGGGTTGTTGCGATGCATCATCTCGATATTCCCTGGAAGCCTTCTGAACTGGAACAGCGGGACGGCAGAGGTGCACGGCAGGGCAACTGGCTCGCTAAAATGTTTTCCGGCAATAAGGTCAGAAATTATATCTATGCCGTTGAGCAGTCACTGGATAACTATAAGTTCAATCTGCTGAAGAACAAGCAGACTTTTATCAGTCAGATGAAAAAGAGCGAACTGAGTGTCCGTACGCTGGATGAAGGCGCAATGGATGAACAGAGCGGAATGAATTTTTCTGAATACATAGCCATTCTTTCCGGCGATACCTCGCTGCTCGAAAAAACGAAAGTCGAGAAAAAGGTTGCTGAACTGGAGGGCTATAAGACATCGCACTTTAAGGATGTTGCCAGAAGCCGTTACCTGCTGGAGGACACTGAAAAGAAAAAAAGTGAAACCGCAGATATGCTGTCCAGGCTTATTATCGATGAAAAGGCTTACCTGAATGCCCTGAAGCATGACCCTAAGGGGAATAAGCTTAATCCGGTAAGGCTGTATAGTGAACCTGAAGCAGACCCTGAAACGCTTGGCCGGAAATTCATTGAACTGTACAGGAAATGGCGTCCCGAATCTTCAGAACACACAGATCATAAGTTTGGTGAGTTATATGGATTCGGGTTATTTGTTAACCGGCAACTGGCCTGGGTTCAGACGGAACAGGGAAGCAAATATGATTACGTCAGCAGTCTGTATGCTGAAAGCAGCCTGACTGGCATAAAGTATATGCGTAATAACGGTATACCCTCCACGGAAAATCCTAAAACCGCTGCGCGGTATTTCCTTAACGCCATTGATCATGTCAGTACGCTGGTCGGCAGGTACCGGGATAAACTGGAAAAACTGGAAAAAGAACTTCCCGTTGTCCGGGCGCTGACCGAAAAACCTTTTGAACAGGAGGGAATGCTCCGTGACCTGAAAGAGGAACTTGCCGCACTTGAACTGGAGATCAGCCGGAAGATCGAAGCCAGGCAGCAGGAACCCGAATCCGAAGATATCTTCGCCGGGGTTACGGAAGCTGAAGAATTGACTTACCAGCGGCCAAAACGCTGATGAACCGTCCCGGCTGATTCAGCCGCCGCACATTTTAATCAAAAATTTATGGAAGAAACACGAGAACAGCAGAAGCTGCATGGCTTTATGCAGTGCGGGATCTATTTATCTATCCTGCTTGAAGCCTCAGTATTTATTTACAAACGCGCCCCTTTCTGGGGCGTTTTTGTTTCACCCCTTGAAAAGATAAGTCATATCATAATTTACAAAAGTCTGCTGTACAGCAAGCTCGCTACATTTTCCCTGACCTGCCTGGTCAGTATCGGGACACTGGCAAAAAAGAAAACTGATCTCGACCCGAAGAAACATATTGTTTACCCGCTGGCTCTGGGGCTGGTACTCTTTTTCGGATGTATGGTCTTTCAGGGCCGGCCTTCGCCAGAGGCTTTCCCTTATACCAGCTGGTATGACCTGGCTTACCTGATGTGCTCTTTCGCCGGCGCGGTACTTATCAGCATCTCCATGGATAACATATCCAAAATGATCAGTTCCGGGCTGGGCAAAGACAAATGGAACACGGAGGCGGAAAGCTTCATGCAGCCTGTTAAGAAGATCGATACGCCGTATTCGGTAAATATCCCCATGCTGTTTTACCATGACCGTAAGGTGCGCAAAGGCTGGATCAACCTGTGCAATGTATTCCGGGGAACGATAGTGATCGGTACACCGGGTTCCGGTAAAAGCTTTTCTGTGGTCAACCCCTTTATCCGGCAGCTGATTGCCAAGGAATTCGCGGTATGCCTGTATGATTTCAAATTCCCGGATCTCGGACAGATCGCCTATTACCATTACCTCAAAGCGAAACAGGCCGGAAAGCTGAAGGGATACACTTTTCATGTGCTGAATCTGAACGATCCGGAGAAAAGCCGGAGGATCAATCCCTGGCGCGCAGATTATATCCGTTCGCTGGCTGATGCTGCCGAAACAGCCGAAGGCCTTGTGGAGGCGCTGAAGAAAGGTGATAAATCCGGCGGCAGCGACCAGTTTTTTACCCAGTCGGCCATTAACTTTCTGGCATCCTGTATCTATTTTCTCAGCAAGTACAGCGACGGTAAATATTCCAGCCTGCCCCATGTGCTGGCTATGCTCAACCGCACGTATGAGGAAATATTCAATGCGCTCGTATCTGAACCGGAACTGCGCTCACTGATGTCACCCTTCATGACGGCTTACAATGCCAAGGCTTTTGATCAGCTGGAAGGACAGATCGGTACGCTCAAGGTTTTTATCAGCCGGCTTGCTACCAAGGAAACCTACTGGGTATTCTCCGGTGATGACTTTGACCTCAAAATCTCCGGCAAAGACAGCCCCGGTATACTGGTGCTGGCCAATGATCCCAACACCCAGAACATCAATTCGGCCTGCTATTCCATCGTCATTAACCGCCTGACCAAGCTGATCAACACCAAAGGCAATCTACCTTCAGCGCTGATCGTGGATGAGGTGCCAACGCTGTTCGTCCATAAGGTGGAAAATCTGATCGCCACGGCGAGAAGCAATAAGGTTGCCGTGCTGATGGGTCTTCAGGAACTGCCGCAGTTTAATCAGCAGTACGGCAAAGACACCGCTGCTACCATAACTTCAGTGGTGGGCAATGTGCTTTCCGGCTCGGTAAGGAACAAGGAGACCCTTGAATGGCTGGAACGCCTGTTCGGCAAATCCAAGCAGATCGGCGAAGGCCTTTCAATTGACCGCAATAAAACTTCAACCTCCCTGAACGAAAAGCTGGAGGTGCTGATTCCTGCGGGCAAGATCGCTTCGCTAAACTCCGGTGAAATGGTCGGCGTGATCGCCGCGGATGCTCAGGAAAAATTCACCGGGCAGTTTGAAACCTCTGCGGTTAACTGCCGCATCGACCTCAATATGACTGAAATAGCTGCGGAGGAAAAGAATTACAGGCCCCTGCCGGCGTACTATGATTTCAGCGGCCGCAAGGATGAAAAACTGCGGCAGAACTTCAACCGGATCACACAGGATATAGAAAACATGGTGCTGCTTTTTAAGCCCGCCAATTCAGTAAAATCAAAATCAAAGTAATATGAAAAATAACGAACTTCTGGGAACACTGGTACTGGTAAACCCCGAAATAGAAAATGACCCTGCCGGACGCAAAGGGGATATCGGTGTAGTGGCTTATGTAGATGATCCAAATGATGAGATATACCTCCGCTTTCCCGATGAATTTGAAGCGGTTTATCCGATGGATGCTGTTTTCGCACTTAAAGAACGGGAGAAGATTTTTGCCGCTCAGGAAGCTGTTACCGCGCCGGTAGACCTGAATGGTTACAAGGATCTCTACAAAATTACCACGCTGCAGGATATGGGCAGGAGCATAGATATCTGGAACGCGCTGGAAATTGCCAGGGACAATCCGGGTATCTGGCCGAACAGCCTGATGGGTGTTGGCGAAGGCCAGACCCGGCAGCAGTCGCAAAGTTTTGCGCGATGAAAACGCTGCTGCTGTACTGCCTGGTCTGCCTGCCCTTAAAGCATCTGCAGCTCACCTCTCTGTATGGTTACCGGCATCACCCGCTGAACGGCAGGCTTGCCTTTCATTCCGGCATAGACCTCCGGGCACACCGCGACACCGTGTTTTCCGTCACGGACGGCACAGTCGCCGGTGTCAGTTATGATCACGGATTTGGTATCCATATCCGCATTGCTCACGGTCCTGTTGAAACCCTTTATGGCCATCTCAGCAATGTATTCGTCATGAGCGGCGATAGTGTGCTGGCCGGCCAGCCAATCGGTATCACCGGATCTACTGGAAGGGTTACCGGAGAGCACCTTCATTTTGCGGTGCGCTGCGGAAAGCAGCCGCTCGATCCTCTTGAATTCATTTATCAGAATATTTTAAAAAACAAAAATCATGAGTAAAAATTTCAAACCGCTTTACGTGCAGGTTGCCGAAAAGCTTACTGCCGAATTCAAAGCCGGCACATCACCAATTCAAAAACCGGTAAAAGACAACGGCGTTCCGGCCTTTGTCCCTCCGGTAAATCCCATAACCGGAAAAGGCTACAGCGCGATGAATGCCATTAACCTGGCATTAAAAGGTTTTGATGACCCGCGCTGGATGTCGGCTGATTCCGCCAGCTTTAACGGTTACCTTGTTAAGGAAGGTTCCAAAGGAACACTGATCACATTCCCCAAAAGAAATGAGATACAGGCCATCAGGACACCTGACGGGGCCAAAGTCAAAGGTGAGGATGGCAAAACCCAGACCAGAACCATTGAATATGATAAAGTGCAGAATGGTAAAGCGTTCCTGTTCAATGCAGCCCAGATCAAGGATATTCCGCCGCTGGAAGAGTGGCTGGCTTCGCGGGAAAGCGGCGAACAGCTGTCACCGCTGCAGAAAGCTGAAAAACTGCTTGCCGACAGCAAAGCAGTGATCGTTCATGGCGGTCAGGAAGCCTTTTATGATAAGGCAAAAGATGTGATCCATCTTCCGGAGTTGGAGCAGTTCGACAATGAAACGAAATACTATCAGGCGGCCATCCACCAGCTTGCGCATTGGACCGGCCACGAAAGCCGCCTTAACCGGAATATGGAAGGCCGCTACGGCTCTATCGAATATGCGCATGAGGAACTCCGCGCATCCATAGCTGCTATGCTGGTTGGTGCAGAACTTAAGATCGGTCACAGTTTCGGCCAGCATCCAGCGTATTCCGGCAGCTGGGCAAAAATCCTGAAAGACGATCCTTTTGAAATTTCACGCGCATCTGCGGATGCCCAGAAGATAGCGTCAAAGCTGCTGGGTACTGACCAGAAACGGGATTTGAAGCAAACTAACAGCACCTCCGCAACCCTGGCTAAAGGTGATGAGATCTTTTACAACGATACCACCTACAAGGTGCTTGATAAAAAGGGAAAGAGTTTCGAAATGGAAAAATCGGATACCGGTGAGAAGTTCAGGCTTAAGCCGACCGATAAGCTGTTCAGCAGCCTGATCGAAGCCCGCAATAATCCGTCGAAACAGGAACTGGAAATTGAAGAAGGACAATCAGCAAAAATAGGGAGATAAGAAATGAACCTGATCAGTTTTAAAGAAAAAGATCTTCCAATCAAGGAATTGGAAACTATCGGCCTGGCTTCAGGCGGGCAGCTGCTGCTTAATGTGGATGATCTGAAAGCACTGCTTTCCGGAAGGAGAACCAGCCTGATGCAGTTGAAGAACCTGGAAGCTGACGGCATACAGATTAAGGCAATGGATGCTAAGATCAGCCTGCGTACGAACAGGGACGGCAGAACAGATTTGCTGATCCATCCGATCTACCGCAAACCTGCTACCCCTGATTTTCTGGATGATAACGAAGCACGCCAGCTGGAAAAGGGAGAAGTTGCACACTACCTGAAAATCACCAAAGATGATAAGGGCAATCAAAAAGAAGTGCTGGTGGAATATGATGCCGAAACAAGGGAGTTCATTGTGTCCGATACGGAGAAGATCATGGCTCCGGATATGGTGAACAGCGAATTCCTGACACCCGCCCAGAAAGAAAATTACCGCAAGGGCAGGGAAGTAGAACTGGCCGACAAAACCTCGTTTAGCTATTCGGGTACAGATATTCACGGCATCCGCTCCAACAGGCTGGCACTGGTGGCTTCGATCCTGATCGACGGCGGACTTTCCTTTATGGTTTACCAGGGATTGAATGCCGCTTTCGGAAAAAAGCATGATCCGAAAGAAGCCGGGCAGCTTAGTCCTGGTTATTACAGTGCCATAGAGGATCTGGAAGACCAGCGACCGGCGATTGATAACAGCCATATCCGGTTCAGTAACCAGTCCCGCACCGGCCGCTGATGAATCCGCTGTTTGCAGAGCTTGGAGTTCCGGCGGAACTCCAGGCTTTTTTTCAGCTTCAGGAACCGGTATTCAGCTATGAACAGGATTATGAATATTTCGGCAGGAATATGCACTTTGTTCCGACAACACAGGGAATGTGGATGGCCGGAAATTACACGGCATCCGAACTGGTCATCACAACATGCGCCATGGAAGCCATTGCTTATCTTACGCTGAACCTGCACCGCTATCCGGTGATCAGCGCCGTTTCGCTGATGGCGCTCGGCTGTCTTCCCTGCAAACCACAGCTGGAATGGATCACATCCTGCTGCCAAAAAAGAAAAATAACACTCGTTCACAGTAAAGACCTGACAGGCCGGCTTGCAGATATCCGCGTAGCGGCTGGCATACGTAACCGGGAGATCCGGCTGGACTGGAACGGAAATGCCGTTATCTGCCGTGCCAACGGTCGTTCATTTTCTGTGAACCCGGAATCGCTTACCCTCAACTCATTTGAAAAAGCAGCAGGTTTACGAAGCGGTATCCGCACCAGAAAACCTAATCTGCATAACACCTATTTAGAACAACTCAGATATGAACAACAACAATGAACTGCTCCTGAGGCCTGCGGTAAGTTACGCCGTCCTGAAGGTGCTGCCACTGATCTGCCTGTCAGTTATTTTTCTACTGCTGGCCTGGTGGCTGTCGCCTTTCTTTTTATTTTTCAGCTTTGGTGTACTTGGAGCGGCCTGGTACAGGCTGCTTTACATCCGCAGTTTCAAATATCTCATCAGTGCTGAGATAATCAGGATCAGCCGCGGCATATTTTTCAAACGCGCGGATCAGCTGGAGATGTACCGCATCAAGGATTACATCATTACCCAGTCCTTTATGCTGCAGTTATTCCGGCTGATGAACCTGACACTGAAAAGCACAGACCCGGAAAATCCCGTGCTCTGCCTCTCCGGAATTCCGGAATCGGACATCGTGGATACGATCCGCGATCATGTGCAGGAAGCGCGGAAAGACAACCATATTTATGAAATTAATTAATAATTAAATTTGTTTTTCTGCCGGGATATTGGTATTTTTAAGTGTTAAATTGTTATGAAAACTGCATTCTATTTTACAGCAACCTGTCTGATCTCGACCTTCGCATTTTTTGGTGCGCTGGCCGCAAAAAATCCTTTTCCATGCTTTGGTATCGCCTTCGGCATATGGGCCCTGTTTATCTGGGGCTGCAGCAGAAGAGCAAAGAAACAGGCAGAAAGACGCTTCCATGAGCGGATGTTCAGTGATTTTATGCGCTCGAAAATGAGGCATCAGATCCGCCGCTGACAAAATAAATATTTATTAGATTGCGTTATTATTTTGGTGAGCAACCCGCTCACTGATTGTGATAAGGTTTAGGTTAAAATCCCCTGGCGGCGAGCGTTCAGGGGATTTTTATTTCCGGCTGGTCACGTTTCATAGCGCGTCCCTTATTTTTTTACCCTTTGAATTTTATGGAAACTGAAAATAGCCGCCCGCTGTCACAGGCCGAACTGGTCGCCTGGCGACTGGCTGGCAGACTGCCGCATATTGACATTAATGGCTCAGACTTTACCATTGATCTTCGCCTTCAGGAACTCCGGGAAACCGAATCACCCTGGAACCGGTTGGATATCAGTGAACTTGAAACATCTATGGAAGTTGACTGCCTGCTTTTCTTTTATGATACGAAACAGCACCGTATTTACGAACTGGATGATGACCTTACCGAGCTGCCTGAAAATGTAGTATTAGTTGAACTTCCGGATGAGCTGACACTTGATCCGGTAGCCGCCGCCCGGAGCGTTGGCTACAGTGACGACCGCTTTCTTGATGAATATCCTATTCAGGAAAATCTTAAAGCCGGAATAAAGAACCTATCTGAAACTTTTCTTCCTGATTTTATCAGAGAGAATTTAGAAAAGCAGAATAACCACCGCCAGCCGGGGCGATAGCTGCACCAAAATATCATCGTTTCAGGATCTCATTTTTTACTACATTAGTGCTTCACGTATTAGATGAAGCACTTTTTTATTTTCCTTTTCATTCTATCTTCCTTTTTAGTAAAGGCTCAGGTGCCCAAAGCCGCTTACGTAAAAGCGCTTTATAAAAAATATCCTACTCAAAAATCCAGTCTTTGCCCTTCGTGCCTGCTCTGGGTAAATCCATATTTCAAGTCTATCGGCGATACGCTTAACCACACGCCAAAGATCACTTATTATATTTATACGAGGGCGCACCGTGAAGAACAGGAGCGCCTTAACTTACCGCGAAAGGGTATCTATGGTTCATGGCATTCCGTGGCAGGCCAGCCTGATGAAACCAAAGTATACCGGCAGGCCAACAAGATTATTGGCAAGCCAAATTCAGCCCGAATGATTGCCAAAGGCCACTGCCAGGCTTGGATTCTTTTGGCATGGAATGCTGATGCCGCAATCTTGTCTGATACCTACACGTTCAATGCGGCGATGGAATACCAGGGACAGAACGTGGGAACAGAAATAGCTACGGAAGAACTTTGCCGGAAGCTGACCGGTTTTAAATCTGAGGCGGTGACCGATAGTGTCAGAATCTGGTGCGGCACGTCGGGTAGTCAGGAGGTTTACAACCAGGGCGGAATGAACGTTACAGTCCCATCACATTATTATAAAATCATCCGATACTATAATCACAATATCGGCGGGAACATTACAATCTGTTACTGGATGCCCAATTCGCCTACCGAGAAAAAAGGAATGCTGCCAAAGTGTGTTATATCCTACGAGACACTGGTAAAAAATTTAGGGTTTGATCCTATGGGCATTTTCACAAATTAATGCCATATTGAGCCTGAGATTTAATACTTATCACATACTAAATGGCGGAGTCAAAAAACAGAGATGCGGCAATTATTGCTGAAAAGGAGATATTGCAAAAAGTAACCATTGCAATGAGAAGTCCGGCAGGCCCTAAACGCTGGTTTTGGGAACTACTTCAAAATGCTGTAGACACCGTTTCTGATGAGCCGGGGCGCAAAGTTAATATTAAAGTAGTCCTGAAGAAGCGCGAGGAAGGCAATGGCGCGACCATGCGTTTTGAACATGATGGAGCAGCATTTCTTGAATCTGATAATCCCAATAAGTTCGACGATTTTAAAAATTTAATCCTTCCCAGGTCTGGTAAACGTACCTCTGATGTAAAAAAGGTTGGAAAGTTTGGAACCGGATTTTTGTCAACACATAACCTGTCTCTTAAAATTGATGTTGAAGGTGCCTATAAGTCACTTGATGGAGAAGTTTATGAGATAAAAACTAAGCTTGACCGGACTTATTTTATGAATGAGGATGATAAATTCGATTCAAACAGAATTGACAGTATTATTCATGGACTGGACCATTATGATGAATCCTTAAAAAATAAAAAAGAAGCCAGTGAAATTAAAACCAGCTTTGTTTATTATCTGAATGATGAACCTGCTATTGAAAAAGTTAGAACGGGTTTAAAAGATATTGAGCAATCCCTGCCGGTTGTCCTGATCTTAAATTCAAAAATCGGTTCGGTGCATATCCAAAATATTCTGGATAACGAGGAATATACTTACACGCCTGGTAAGTGCCATGATCTCGACGGATTTTATGTTCAGGATTGTATCAAAAAAGATTCTTCTGATGATTATAAATATTCGGTCGCATGGAAAGCGAATGATTCCGTCACACTTTGCTGGCCGGTTGAACCGTATGAAACAGGAGCTGTTAAATTCAAAGATGCCGCGAGTGACTATAAAAAAAGCGTTGGTGATAAAATGCCATTAATTTACAGCACTTTTCCAATGATTGGAAGTCATGGTATAAAATTTCCCATGATCGTTCATTCTGCTTTATTTAAACCAAATGAGAAGCGGGACGGCGTTTCACTTACAGATGAGACTTATACTGATGACGTATCGAATGAAGAAACTGAACTGGACAATATTAATAAAGACCTTTTTGAGGGAGCTATAAAACTCTATGACAGTTTTATTAATGCGGTCGCATCTGATGGCGAAAATCTGTATTATATATTAAAAATAAATGGAACTCCCGTTAGTGACTGGATCAGCAAAAGCTGGTATAAAAGAGAAATCTTTGCAAAGTTAGCTGGAATTATAGCCAATATACCAGTCATTGATGTTAGTCATAATAAAGAAGACAGGAGATCCATCCTTAACGAAGACGACGAAATTCAGATTTTCTTTCCCTCCGTTACTATCGGTCCGGCCGGGGAAGAAAGGGAAAAGTTAAATGATAAGTTCTACCGTTTTACACGTGATATATTTGATACACAAATACCTTTAAAGCAAGACCTTGAGCACTGGCATAAAATTTTATGGGATGATGAGAAGGTTATAAAAATTCTCGAGGTGGAGGATTTGCTTGCTGAGATATCTGGTAAATATAATTCAGTTAAGCTGCTGTCTGCGCAATTAGGGGTAAATGCTGCTCAAGCATTCACTTGGTTAAACGAATGCTATCAGCTGATCGATGAGACAGATAACAATTCTTTATTTGAGGATTATGCGGTAATTCCTAATCAAAAAGGTGATTTTCGACTTGCAACTGATCTGAAAATTGAAGATCCCAGTTCTTTGATTGATCCAAAAATCGTTTGCGTTTTAAGGAAACTAAACCCGGATGAAGATTGGTTTGACGCCTTAGTTCACCGCGAGATTAAAAATTGCAAATATCAGTTTAACGAAGTTAGTTTAAAAGTAGAGGCAAGTAATCGGATCAATGAACTCTTGATCCAGGATAAAAACTATAATAATTTTTTAAGTCTAAAATCATCCCTAAATGTTTTACAGCGCTTACTGAGCTTTACTCATGAATCCGAAGGTATAAATAATAATAAAAAGCAAATCTTTAAGTATAGCCAGGATGTATTTGGAGCAATGGCAGAACACCAAGTTCCTTTCTACAAGGATTTTAAAACTGAGAATGTGATCAGGCATATGATTCGCCTGATTAACAATAAAATTGCGGAATCAAAAAACATTTCTGGTCTAATGAACTTACTTGGAAAAACTAAAGAAGCTACGATTATTTGGCTCGATGGTTTTTTGAATTTTCAATGTAAAAAAGAGTTTGAAGATCTTTTGTATTGGGCGGATATTGTTCCAAATCAATATGAGAACTTTCGTGCTCATGGTACTGATGATGACAAATTCAGAATGTTTCGCCCTTATGATATAACAGAAGGTAAAGCAGTCAATTTTTTATCAGATCAGCTTATAAAAAACTTATTTTGCTTTGACCCAAGTCAAGATTGGCGAGCTTTTCTAATTCTTGACGGGGTTCAATTAAGAACATTGCCGGTAAAAACATGGTTTCAGTTAGGATCTGCTTTGGATAAAAGCATAATGGAAATTGCACCGCGAATATTGACGGACAACGACGAACAAAAGCAGGATTACCGTAAAGACCTTATCGAATTACTTGAATGGTGGGATAGAAATAAGTTTAGGGCTTCTGATTATTTTAAATATCTCCCATTGAACGCAGATAAACTATATTCCTTAATCTCTTTCTCAAAAGATTTCGTTGACATTTTAAAAAACAAAGAAAAATTTGCACTTGCAAAAAAAATCAATAACTCTAAGCTGTCAGCTGATACTATCGAAAAAACGCTCGATAAAATCGAGGAGATGCAAGACAAACTTGGCAAAAACGTTGTGGAAGAATTTTTAAAAAAGGCGGATAGCTTTATCGAGAAAAAGGAAGTGTTTAACGACCGTTTACAGGTAGGCGAAAATATTGAGAAATTGCTGCGTGAAGCCCTTCAGGCAGAGGAGATAGATATTATTCCTGATAAATCAGATGCCGGATCCTATGATATTGGTGTTTTTCGAAAAAGTAGTCCCAAAAATATTCTGAAGCTGGAAGTAAAATCTTATAAAAATGGCTCGAGTGCGGATTTTAGCTTTTCACCCAGCCAAATTGTCGAATCCAAGAGTGATTCATCAAATTATATCGTTTGTACTTTACAGCGTCCGGCAAATGAAGTTGCAAGTATTGACTATTTAAAAGCCAACCTTCAAATTCAGAAGGACTTAGTGGGTCTCACTACCGGTTATTACGATAAAATAGAAACCTTTCATTCAATTTATAAAGACAGTAAATCAGGGAAAATTCCGCTTGAAATTCCTTGTGTAACCGATCCCCGTGTAAAAATAGATCACAGCCAATTATTGCGAAATACAGGTGATTATTCTGATTTAATTGAGGCCATTAAAACCAGATTGAAATTGGTTAGTAAGTAATTTGCCGCAGATGCGTTCAGGTCATAACAGGATTGCCCATTATTGGAAGCTTGGCGAATTTCAGTACTTCTAAACTGGCGAAACCAAATTCCTGTACCACTTTGCCAAGCATAAGGTAGCAGCCCGGTCCCCGGAACGGGTAAGCAGGAGTACGGTTTGGAAAATGCACCGTGTCAAAAAAATTACCCTCTGCGTCCAGAAAAGTACCAAACCACATTTTCTGATTGTTTTTGGTATGTACCGTTTTTTCACAAACATACCTGCCGACCATTTTTACCGTTTGCCCTACATGGTTGATCAGGTCACTCGTGAAAAGTTCCCCCCGATAGTCACTTTCCAGCAATTCAAACAAAGTCATAGTCAGAGGAAACCCCAGTAATTCAAGTTCGTGGTAGGCGTCCTCCAGCCGGGTATTTACGAGTACTGGTAGTTTATAATTCTTGCTTTCCAGCTGGAACAGCTCCGCATCGTTTTTGGGTTTGACCTTTGTTCCCAAAAGCAAATGTACCTCCCACAATAATTGCTTTTTACTTTTCCCTGTAAAGCGAAGGGCTCCAACGCGAATTAGTGTAATTGTCTGTTCAAGGCCAATTCCTGTTCTTTTAATTAAATCCTCCAGGTTCAGAAACGGGCCATTAAGCCGGCGTTCTTCCGGTATCAACTCTGTCAGGCTTCCTTCGAGGCCATGAACTCCAATAAAACCCAGATAAGCATCTATTCCTCTGATATTAACGATTGGATCACTGTTATTGACGCAAGGGAGATGTACAACTGCGCCTGCTTTCTGAAGTTCATGAACATACAGTGACCGGTTGTAAAATCCTCCGTAATTATTCAATACCGCGACCATAAATTCACGCGGGTAGTAAGTTTTCAAAAAAAGACTTTGGTAGCTTTCAACGGCGAAACTGGCAGAATGCGCTTTGGAAAAGCTGTAGCCTGCGAAGGAAGATACCTGCCGCCAAACCTCTTTAACTACATCATCAGGACGTCCCAGTTTTTTTGCTTCAGCAAAAAAATGTTCTACCAGCCGGTCAAATTCTTTTTTGCTGCGATATTTACCGCTCATGCCTCGCCGCAGAATATCTGCATCCGTGCCATCCATGCCGGCAAAATGAATACATATCTTGATCACATCTTCCTGATAAACCATTACGCCATAGGTCTCTTTCAGCTGTTCTTCCATAACAGGATGCAGGTACTGTACCAGTTCCGGCTGGTTGTGGAATTTAATATAAGCGCCCATCATACCTGAACTGGCAACGCCCGGACGAATAATGGAAGAGGCTGCAACAAGGACGAGATAATTATCGCAGTTCAGTTTGCGGATCAGCTGCCTCATGGCAGGTGATTCGATATAGAAACATCCGATTGTATTACCTGAACGCATTTGCGCGTTTACTACCGGGTCTTTCATGAATTTTTTAACCTGATGGATATCGATCTTTTTCTCCTGGTTTTCTTCTGCAAGCTTGACGGCCATTTTAATATGACCGATGCCGCGCTGACTAAGTATATCGTATTTATCAAAGCCGATTTTCTCTGCCTCATACATATCCCACTGAACTGTTGGCATACCTTTGGGCGGAAGGTCGAGCGCTGTATAGTAGGTGATGGGATCTTCGGAGATCAATACTCCGCCCGCATGAATTGAACGCTGGTTAGGCATGTTCGCCATTCGCTCGTGGATAGCCACAATTTTTCTGAAAGTGTCGTTGTTCTGATTGAATGCGGCCCTTGTCTGATCGGTAAAGCCATCTATTTCTGATTTGGGCAAGCCCATTACTTTACCGATTTCACGTATGATACTGCGATCCTTGAAAGTGGACATAGTTCCGAGTAAAGCGGTATGTTCGCGGCCGTAGCGCTTAAAAATATAGTCCTGTACATCTTCGCGCTCATCCCAGGAATAATCTATATCGAAATCCGGTGGAGAGGTACGCTGGGCATTTAGAAAACGCTCAAAATACAGGTTCAGTTCTATAGGGTCAACATCGGTGATTTTGAGACAATACGCAACTATACTGTTAGCACCGGATCCTCGGCCAACATGGTAATAACCCTGACTCATGGAATACCTGATGATATCATGAGTAATTAAAAAATAAGCACAGAAATCAAGTTCAAATATCACCTGAAGTTCGTGTTTGACTTTGGCGAGCGCCTGCTTGTTATTCTTTCCATAGCGATAGACTAACCCTTTCATAGCCAGTTTTTCCAACAGTTCACGATCATCTTTTTTATTGCCGGAAAAGGTTTTCCGGTTAAGATTAATCCTGCCTTTCGGATAGTCCATTATGCATTTATCCAGTAGTTTTCTCGTGTTATCCAGGACAAAGGCATATCGAGCAAATTTAGCTTCCAGCATACCCGGTGATAAAAACATATCCGTCGGCGCACATTTATCATCCGGCTTAACCATCGTTAATACGGTATTAAGGTCTATGCCACGCAGGTATTCGTGAAGCCGGTATTCTATTCTGTCCATCACAAAAACGGGCTGAAGGGCTACCAATTTATCTTTAACTGAAGACAGATCTTTACCATAAAGTTTATTCAGCTCGTCAAAGCGTAAGCCTACATATTCGTTATCTTTAAGATCGCCCTTATAGGAAAAAGGATAAATAACAAACGCATTCTTGAAAGCCGGCGCAGTATCAGGCAAATCCTTTACTTCCAGATTGTGTTCGGTCAGAAAATCGTTTAATTCTTTCATGCCTTCCCGGTTCTGCGCGATCCCGATATATAGCAGGTGCTTTTGCCGCCGGAATTCGATTCCGCCGATAGGTTTCAATCCTTTTTCGTCACACGCCCGAATGAATTCCATCGTACCTGTAGAATTGTTGATGTCTGTCAGCGCCATTTGTGTTACACCACGGGCCATAGCCTCTTCAACCAGCGTCTCAATTGACATGGTTCCGAACCTCAGGCTGTATTGTGAATGCACATTCAGGTACATGGTTTACAAATTTAGATTCATGCCTGATGCCAGTTTAATTGCCTGCGGTCCGAACCGGCGGCGTATTTTGTCCATTGCCTGGCATAAACTATACTGCTCTTCGGAAGCGCTGTACAGGTCTATCTGTTCAAAACCATTTACCAGATTGGACAGGCGTACGCCCACAAGCCTGATCAGAAGACGTTTTTGATAGGCTTGTTTAAACAGTTCTTTAGTCTTTTTTATAAGTACACCGTCCAGTGCTGTATAAGGTATCGCAGCCTGTTTGGTTACGTCCTCGCGGGTTGAATACCGCACAGTTACGGTTATGCATGCACATTGTTTCTGTTTCTGACGAAGTTCAAAAGCCAGATCCATGACCATCGAAGTCAGTAAATAATTAATTGCCTCCATATCTATGCTGTCACTTTTGAACGTGCTCTGTGTACCGATAGATTTTTGTTCCTGATAAGGAACAACTAGTGAATCATCTATGCCCTTTGCTTTGTTCAATAACCAGATCCCGTTCTTTCCGAGAATACTCGTCATGTATTCGGGGTGTACTTCGGCCAGCTGATGAATGCGTTTAACACCCATGTCACTCAGTTTGATAAAAGTTTTTTCACCAAGGCCTGGTATCTTTTTTATTGAAAGCGGATTTAGGAATGGCCGTACACCTACCGGCTCAACGAAGAGTTCCCCGTTTGGCTTACATTCATTGGTCGCCATTTTTGATACGGTCTTGTTTACTGACAACCCAAAAGAAATGGGAAGACCTGTTTCTTTAATCACTGCCTCTTTCAGTTCATGGGCATATTGCAGCGTTCCGTGATAACGGTCCATGCCGGTCATATCGATGTAGTGTTCATCGATACTGGCTTTCTCAATCAGCGGCACCCGTTCTTTCAGGATAGCTGTGATTTCGTGCGAAGCTTTGGAATATTCGTCCATGTTTCCCCGGATCCAAATGCCATGCGGACAGAGCATGCGCGCAAGCTTGGCCGGCATAGCCGAGTGCACCCCAAACTTTCTTGCTTCATAGCTGCAGGATGCGACCACGCCACGGTCGGACAGGCTGCCGATAATCACCGGCTTACCTGTTAACTGCGGGTTTTTACGGACTTCAACGGATACAAAAAATGCATCCTGATCCATATGGATGATCTGGCGGTCTGCGTTCATTATGCCTTTTGATTAATTAGTAGATGATCAATTTTTAATCACATCATTTTTTGCTTTTATTCGTTCAGAAAACGGATAACAAAACTAATACTAAAAATATTAGCATTTTGTTTATATTTGAAAATAATTTTAAACACCGGGCTAAATGACTGATAGCTTGTTTTATAATCCATTTCTGCGCATCAAGGAAGATACCCTGAAGAAACTCATGGGGACTGGCAAGCCTTATGTGGTTATCCAGCGTTTTCAGTGGCCCGGCCAGCCATTACAAAAAACATTTTTATTGTCTGCTTATGCGGAGGAGCATGAAGCGCGTTACCATGAGCAGGAATTACGGCTTAATGAGGGTAAGGCGCAGAATCTTTTGGATCTGAGTCATTACCAGACAGTTATTAAGCTTTTAAAAACCGGATCGGGAATTGCGATGTTCTTTAATGGCACAATAGATGCCCGTCATGAAAAAAGACTTCAAAAAGCTTATGTAAAAAGTGTTTCTGCGTATATTCACTATATCCGCATGAAAAAAGAGGATCATTTTGATGTGCGTATATTTGTGGAATACGGGCGCTTGAAAGCCGAGATTACCTCCGGCGAACAAAGTCATACAGCCCTTTTTTATGATATGATCAAATAGCTTATGTGCAGAGATATTAGCTTTCATTCAGACATACAGATCGTAACTCAGGACTTTAAGGGTATTCAACTTGCTCCCAGTTTGGCGCATTATCCCAATGAAATGGTTCACGTAACTTGTGAAGTACTGCCCACGCACCCGATTGTAGTAAACAGGAAGGCGCTGGTATTAGCGAATATGAGCTGGGGCGTAGTGCCGACATTTATCGATGACCCTAACGAAAGGCAAAAGCAGCGGCTAAATTACGTGAATGCCCGGTCCGAAAGAATAATAGATGATAAAAAATCCTACTGGTATCGGATACGTCAAAACCGTTGCCTGATCCCGGTTACCGGCATCTATGAACATAGGGAAGTAAAAGGATTTAAAAATAAAATACCTTATCATATCAGCCTTGAAGGCCGCAAGGGATTTTATGTGCCGGCACTTTACCAGGTCAGTCAGGAAGTGGACCAGTACACTGGTGAATTTTACAGTGTGGCGTCCTTCACCATGATCACACGGCATGCCAACGATAAAATGCAGTGGATACATAACTCCGGTGATAATAAACACCGCATGCCACTTTTCCTTACACCTGAAATGGAACAAGCCTGGGTACTGGATGATCTGGGTGATGATGACATGGATGAGTTTTTTCATTTTGAAATGCCATCTGATGCGATTGCTCATCACCCGGTATGGACCATCCGGGGCAAAAACGCTTTACCAGCTGGTCAGCCACGCGATGCCTATTATGACTGGGGTAAAAAATTGCCGGTTTACGGTCAGGAAAAACCACCAGCTGAACAGGCGAGCCTCTTTTAATCGTAATGTGATTCGATATGTTCACAGATATTGCGCTTCAATTCTTCACTTAGCGGATTGCCGGAAATTTGCTGCCACTGGTCATCATGTGATACCTCAGCAATCACTATACCGTCACTTTCTATACCATAACTGTTGCCATTTTCGGTAATACGGAAATTATGCTCAACGCCGTCAATTGTTTCATTATAAGGAAAACTGTGCAGTTCTTCATACGGTTCCATAAGTTCATTAACAAATTGGATTTAATATAGTTGCAATAATACCTGATCATTTTTCAAATATATGGGCAGACGCATCCGCCAAAATCTTGAATTGATCAGATCCGCACAAACTTTGTTATTCTCATAACTCGGGTTGCCAGCGTCTTGCCGAATCATGTATTTTCAATCATACTGATTTGGAGGGAACTGTTCCAAAACCACTTTTTTTATGCTAAGGTAAATCTTCCTGCTAATGCGTCAAGGGTATATAAACCACGGCACACCGTGGCCCCTGACACATCATCCGTTTGCTTTATTCCTGCATCAAAAAGTAATTATGGAAACAGCATTTTTAAACCTCCAATCAGCGGATGAAGTAAAAACCTATTTGGATAAAGGGTGTCATACACATTACGAACCCGCCATTCTGAAAGAGATTCTATTATCTGTTGAGCAGTCTGACATCACTCGGCTTAACTGGTTCAATCAGTTCGGCGACTGCTTCCGCAGCATTCTGATCAATGTTTATGCTTTTCGGAAAAGCTGTGAATTCGGGTTTACAGAAATAAGTTTTGATCAGTATGGATGGTTTATACGCCCACAGTTTTTGGAGACAGAAGATCTGAAATTTGGAAACGGAGCACGATACGGTGAACATAGTATTATTCATATCGGCAGAGGTAAATCAAACGTATGGACTTATGCTTTGAACTATAGTTTTGGCACTGCTGGGGGCGGGTCAGCGCTTTCTGTCTATGGAAAACAGTTCAGAAACAGAGAAACCGCTTTAAACGCAGGAATGGCTGAACTTAAAAGCATGATGACTGAAAAACTAAATCATACCGATACTACCAACTATAAGCAGCAGGTTATTACCGGAACACTCAGGGATATTGTAAAAGCTGAAGTTAACATGGTGCAGCTTTCACTTTTTTGAATATTTTAGCACATGTACAATACAAAAGCTCAGTTTCACTCTGAAACATTGCCGTTTGAAACACATTTACCTGAAAATGCGGATAAGCTTATTTTGGGTACATTTCCAACGAAGAAAAATCTTCGCAAATACAATTTTTTTTATCCTAATACTGCTAATAAGTTTTGGCGGATACTTTCGGGATTAATTGGTCACCAGCTTGCTTTCTTTGAAGGCGATGAAGTTGTTGCGGAACGTCATATGATATTGCAAAAGCTTAATTTAGCTATCAGCGATATGGGACATATCATCTACCGGCAGAATGAAAGTTCACTCGACGCAAACATTTTTCCATACGAATTCACGAATATCTTTCAAATTATTGATGACCACCCTACGATCAAGACGGTCATCATCACAAGCAGTTCCAAAGGAAGCAGCGTGCTTTCGTGGTTCGCAGCTTATTGCCAGCTTAACCAGGTTATTATCGAAAAACCCCAGGGCGCATTAGTGCCCTGGGAGACCTATATCAAATTTAACAACAAGACGGTAAAAGTAATAGTTGTCTATTCTACGTCCGGAGCAGCTTATGTAAAAGAAGAGCAACTTATTAAAATGTACAAGAACGCAATTTTGCATGACGCTATTGCCTAACTGTTTTTCAGCTCTGATAAAAACCGGCTGATATCGTTAATCAGGTCAAGTGTTTTCTTCGCACCTTTTACATGATGAATAAATCCAATTTCCTGATCGATCCATTCAAAGTCCTGGTCCTCAAGAAAGGCAATAATCTTATCATCAAAATTCTCTTTCTTTTTATCGCCTTTGGTTTTGTTAAATGTGAATTCAAACTCCTGAATGAGTGAATCATAAATAATTTCCATCCGGTAGGTCTTAGCTTTATAAAGATAGTTTTCAAAATGAATAGCGGGCTGTTCATCACCTGTCCGAACTTCTTTATAACCCCAGTTTTCAAAAGGATAGTCTAACCCTTTATCTTTCATCTCTCTCAGGTACAGGTCATAAGTATAAAGTTCGGCCTGATAATGGTTTTGCTGTGATTGCTTATAAAGATAGATACTGTGTTCACTTTCATACCGGATAAAACCCTGTCCGCAGTATCCGATCAGCGCAGGTTTACCGATGAAATATTTACGCCAGTCCTCCGGTTTGTTTTTACATATTGCCTTGAATGACTCTTCAAGATTGTCCGGATGGAACAATTCATCATCAAAAACAGCTTTTACATATGAACGCTGTTTTTCCAAATAGGCACTTTCGTCAGCGTTCGTTCCAAAATATGAAGGAAGTCTTAAAAAACGTTTCCAGCTGTAATCTCTGTGGAAACGGTTAGTACTTAGAAAATTGTAGCGCCGCTGTGAGGCGGCTACCATGTAATCGCCCTTTGTAAGCACCGCTCTTTCCCAGCCAAACCCTTTATTCAACGCTGTACCAACAGTATCAAAAACAGCACCTGCTTTAAGTGCATAGTCCTTGAATTTCTGGTAATTTAAGTCGTCTGAGTCGGAATCCCAGTCTGTATTGTGTTTTGTTTCATAATACGCCAGCACGCCCGCAAACTCGAACAGGAACATAATCTGACCAAGAAAATAACTATGTTTTTCCGTTTTTTCAATCAACAGTTGCCATTTTTCCGATTTTTTGATTAACCGGGCTTTGAGCTGTTCTTCCTGAATTTGTCTCCGGTAAAAAAAGTCTACATCTGTGGCTTTTATCGAAATGAGATGTGAAAGAATGTCCTTGCTACCCGGCAGTAAAAACTCAACTGCCCCAATTGCTCTTGCAACATCTTCCGCGCTATCGATAATGGTATTTAGGGTCAGATTATGAATTACGCGCATCCACTGGTCAATACCGCCCATATCAGCGCCGTTGGTGATCAGATAACTTACATATGCATAGAACTGTACCCGCTGCTCCAAGTTCACGCTATGATCAAGAACTTTTTTAAAGACTTCCTCTTCATCGTAATAATCCTTACGCAGTAAGTGTATTTTGATCCTGTCTGTTCCATTAACCAGTGCATCAAATGCGTCAATAAGGAAAGTTACAACGCGGGGGAGCAGTACCCCTAAACCCTGGTACCGGTGGTAGCTTAAATTATCAGTGTAATCAGGTTTTTTGGTCACGACCTGCGTACCGAAAAGGTATTCAAGGGTAAGATCTTTATTTGCTGATTTTTCAAGTGCGTAACTGCTGCTGACAATCACCCTGATAAAGCTCATCAATTCCTTGTCGAATGAACTGTACTCCGATTTCTGATTTCGATAATTCCAGAACAGGTCCGCCCATGCCGTATCGATCTGATGCGAAAAATAATCCTCCCTTAAAACGGCTTTTTCCCCGTCTTCATGCGCGATAACATAATTTCCGGAATCCGGCCAGCTGATCCTGCTGATGTGCTGTTCAAATTTAGCCTTGAAATTTTCGAAAGGTGTAAGTGGCTTGCCCCTAGAATTCATTTTGATATACAAATCATCAGTCAGCTTAAATTCCCTTAAGTCGAGCGACAGCAGTGTAATAACAGGATTGGTCTTGTCCGTTAGTTTATCATAAAAATCCGGCCTGCTGTTGAACTTTGCATGGATTGCATCCAGCATGGTCATCATTGATTTTATCGTCGGATCATTTTCCCACGACAGGTAATACCAGCCTTTATCTCTGATCGTTTTGGAAAATGCATTGTTTTTACCAGAATCAGGTTTCAGCAGCTTTAACATATCAATATCATTCAGCACAAGTGCATCGCAGAATTCCCTTGAACTGGTTCTCGTCTCATAACCAAATCTGGAATGATCATTCAAAACAACATCAGTGCGGAAAATTTTACTGTTGCCGGAGGCAGCAGCCAGGTACCAGTGCAGTAGAAATAATGTAGTCAGCCGCTGCTGTCCGTCAAGCGGGATAAAGGTTTTATTATTATTGTCGTCTTTGAGGATGCTCCCGTAGACAAAATCAAGATCCCTGTTGGGTTTTCCCTCTTCAAGGTAAGCATACAATGTGTCAAGAAACACTTCTCTTATTTCGCCGGAAGATTTTCTTCCCTGTGCGTAGTCTCTCTGGATTATAGGTATTTCGATCTTGTAGTTCTTTTTAACGAAGAAATCCATAAAGGTCAAACGTTCCCCCGAGTACAAATCTATTTGAGTTTCCATTGATTTAGTTTTTTGGGGTAATGTAATCAGCCAGAACGTGTTTGATACCAGTAAGATAATCGGCCGCATCATCAGCTTGCCAGAACAGCAGGTCGCTCATTTTTCGGCTGTAAGATTTAAGGAACAGGTTTTTGGTACAAATCGGCACGAAGACCCCGTTCATGTCGTTATCAAGAATCCTTTTTCTTTTGATCGGAAACATTGCATTTTTGTAACTGCGGTTTGTCGCAGAATCAAGAAGCGCGAGATTTGATATCCCGTCGATATTTTCCGGGTTTTCGTTCTCCCGGAACAGCACCGATACCTGTTTGTAAACTTCATCAAATCTTTCATCTTCTACTTTTTCCATTTTCAGGACTTTTAAAATGTCCGCCGCAATCTCTTTTTCCTTTCCATCGGTCATAACGGATACTGCAGCGATTTGAATTTCTGCCTCCGTTGGTCCAATATCATCAGAACGTTTATCTGAATATCCTTTAACACCTGTTAAATATTCAAGTATATCTTTTAGCCAGTCAAACCGCTGGCTTTTTGCAATGGTCCTTGTTGTCTGTGACCGGACATGCTCAATATCCCAATCCTCTTCCTTATACCGGTAAAACGGAAAGCGGATATCTGCATTGGCAGTGGCCAGAATGGTTTGGATATTAAACAGCAACAGTACCTTTTTGGTTGTGGCGTCTCCATAACTCAGAAGATCCACATCACATTTAACCTGCTTTCTTATTTCACTTTTTAAATAATCCTTGAATTCTGTTTTTGTGGTCTGTTCTGCTTCTTTTTTCAATAAACTTATAGAAAACCCGCAGTCAACAAGGAAACCAATGAGATGATAGAATTCCTTACTTCCGTACCATTCCTCAAAGCTTAAAAAGTATTTTTTGACAGCCATCCATAAATGATCTATATCAGGCCGACCGTTAACTCTTTTGGTTTTAAATTCTTCAGAAAACTTATTGAAAGTAAAATACAATTCATCTTCTTTCTTTTTACCCTTCATCAGATCGAAAATATATTCGATCCTGTTTTCGTATTTAAGTGGGTTATCCGGGTCATAAATAAATAACCAGAATGAATTGTCCTGAAGCGTTTTTTCAATGAAGTCCCATTCGGCGGCAATCTGCAGCTGTTTCAGGTTTACTTTTCCATCCTCAAAATTGTCTTTCTGCAAAAATAAAGCTTTGACAAGTTCTGCATTGGTGAGCGGTATCTTACCAATATTGAGCCGGGTAAAAACATCTATGGATGCTGACCGGTCTTCATCCTCCTGTGCAGTCTCGACCTTATACCAGATCACTTTGGCTTCGTTAATTAAGACAGGATAAAATTCCCCTCTGATGGCTTCATTGCTTTTTTTCCGGTCGTCAAACCATTTCGTTACGGTTTTATAAGCAAGGTGAATATGATGAAAATCGATATTGGTCTCGGCCAGCTTTTCATCCCTTATATTTTTTAAGAAAACGTCGCTGTCAGTTCTTGTCTGATAGTTTAAATTAAACAAGCGCTTAGGTTCCTTAAATTCAGTTTCATTAAAATAGTAGAGAATGATCAGAATTGTTGTTAACCGCTGCTGTCCGTCAATTACTTCCCAGAACGGTTTCCCGTTTTGTTGTTTCTTTTTAACTGCTACAGGCTGCAGGCAGTAAAATGGTTTTTCGTCTTCCGTGAGTAATTTGGGGCGTTTCTGCCTGAACTCCCAGATATCGGTCAGCAACTGCTCCACCTGTACATCTGTCCAGCGATAACCACGCTGATAAGAGGGAATGAAAAAATCAGCGTCAAGAAGCTGATTGATAGATACTAAGGTTAAATTATTTTGATCTAATACATTGGTTTGGTCATCTAAGAGGAGTTCGGACATCAGGTTAGAAAGATTAAATATTGTGATGGCTAAATATAAATGCTTTTACGCCTTTACAAAGTATTGAAAAGTATTATTGGAAAAAATTCAGAAGGGTATTGCAAATTCATATCACCGGTTTTTATATATTAGAGAATCATTTAGTTAACCTTACCAAAACCACTTTATCATGCCGCAAACCTATTTACTCCGGGGAAAGATTGTAACCATGAACGATCAGCAGGAAGTTTTTGAAAATGGACTTTTACTGATAAAGGATGATGTTATTCAGTGTGTCTACCCTCATGGCCATCTTCCACCCGACGTACAGCACTTGGACATTATAGAGTCAGGCGGTGTAATTTATCCTGGTTTAATTGACCTTCATAATCATTATGCCTACAATTCTCTGCCTCTCTGGGTAGTTCCTCAAAAATACACTGACAGAAATGTATGGCGCAGAAATTCTGAATACTCCGCGGCAATTCAGCAGCCATTATCGAATGTACTGGCCGTGCACAGCCAGTCTGCAAAAGCGATAGTCCGACTGGTGGAAGCAAAAGCGATTGTCGGAGGCATAACCACTGGTCAGGGCATGAAAACAAAGCTCAAGGGAGGTGAGAAACTTTATAACGGGGCTATGCGTAATGTCGAAGTTCCGGGTGTCGGGTACTTGCCAAAAGCCCAAACTAATATAATGGATTTCCGTGCTGATAAAATAGAAGAGTTCAGAGCAACAATTAACAAGCCCGAACTTAAGGCGTATTTTTTGCACCTGTCCGAAGGTACGGATGCAAACTCCAGACAGCATTTCCTTGATTTAAAAATTAACGATCTTATTAACGAAAAGCTTGTCGGAATTCATGCCTTGGCGCTGAATAAAGATGATCTGCAATATATGGCTGACAGAGGGGCGAAGATTGTTTGGTCGCCGTTTAGTAACCAGTTATTGTATGGTCAGACCCTTGAGTTGTCTATGATTAAGTCAGCAGGTATCCAATTTAGTATTGGCTGTGACTGGACACCCTCCGGCAGTAAAAACTTGCTTCAGGAACTTAAAGTGGCAGCTTTTACAAATGAGGAACAAGGCTCTGTTTTTAGTGACTTTGAGCTTGTGAGGGCTATAACAAGATCGCCATCTGAAATTCTCGCGTGGGACAAGTATGTCGGAACGCTTCAGTCAAACAAACTGGCAGACCTGATCGTAATTGATGACCTGCTTAATGATCCTTACCAAAATCTCATCAGAGCCAGAGAACAGAACGTCAGACTTGTAATGATCGGCGGCGTTCCGCGGGCTGGGAATGAATCGATCATGGATCAACTTGTGCATGATACCCAGAATGAGATGGAATCAATATTAATTGGCGGAGTACCTAAAAAATTGTACCTTTTTTCGTTAGGATCCGAACTAAATGGGCTTACTTTAAACAAAGCCATGAGCGATCTTACTGAGATCATGAGCGACCTTAAAGCTTTTGAAGAAAGGGCTGGTACTGAAAAGTTAATGTTTATTGATACTGATGGTAATGCAGAAGATTTTGAACTGGTTCCTGATGAAGATGATGTTCCGCTGGATGAAAAAATAAGTGACTTTGCTACAGTGTTTGAAGACATTAAACTTTACGATATTCCAATGCAAAATAAGATCGATCTGGACAGACTTTACGTAGAGGGTGATGATTACTGGAACCGGATTTCTGCCCAGCAGAATATTTCAGACAAGCTAAAAACCTGGCTGAAGCAATGTTACGGCGTGAATTGATTTAACATGCTAATTAATGACCATCGAAGGAATATATTTACATGAAGAAATACCGTTTTCCCGCAATCGCGCTCGATAATTTTGCCGGTATGACGGCAGATAAAATTGAAGACGAAATCAACCGGTCTACCGAGGCGGTTGCCAAAATCAAACCAAGAAATCACAGGGAGGAACTTTCGCTTGTCAGTAATTACAAACGGATTGAGGTGCTGAAAGTAATATTGAACTACCGGGGAAAGGAAGAGTTTAAAACTAAATTTGATGAAATCGCGGTACTGGTTGATTAAATACAAATGAATGACGTATCCAGAACTGGTACTAAAAAGAAAAAAATATAACCTTCAAATTCCAGGTTTGATCAATCCTTCCTGCTATGATGATGGCAAATTTGACAGTGATTGTTATTTGGAGCCATGGGCCAAATGGCAGAACAGTGTTCCTGCCGAGATTATGGTAATTGGCCAGGACTGGGGAGGGATAGATTATTATGAGAGGAACAACGGAAACGACAATTCCCAAAATCCTACATGCCGTAATCTTATCCGGTTATTTGATGTCATCAAAATCAATATAGGCACCCCGGAACTGCCCGTAAACAGCGGGCGTGTCCATTTCACCAATATTATTCCCTTTCTGCGAACCGGACAAATGCAGGGAGATCTTAACAGGATTCTAAATCAGAAGCTTATTAACGAAATCGCTGAGCATTTTACTGCGCCGCTGATCAGCATCGTTAAACCACGTATTATAATCACATTAGGTATTGCTCCGTTAAGAGCCGTACTTTCAATTTTCAAGATAAAGCCTCAATACCAGACGTTGAAAAAGTTTGTCGCGTGCCCGCCGCTGACTTTAGATTCCGAGCTTTACTTGTTTCCCATGTTTCATTGCGGCAGCTCAGGAGTCAATCGTAACCGTAAGATGGAATTCCAGATAGAAGACTGGTCAAGGATACTTGGTATGTTGTGATCTATTAGAGTTCGTAAACGGTAATAACACAGAACGTTTCCTTTAAAGGCGATAAGTACATTCCCGTTAAACTTATGTTCCGTAGTGTAGCGTGTTAGTACATCATCCGCTGTTTGGGCTTTATTTTGTGCGTTGGAAACAAAGTGGTTTTATTAATATTAAAATGATAAATAATCTTTTCATAAAAATTGGAATTTGTGTGGGTTTAAATAGCTTCACACGAAATGGTGTGAACAGCTGCCATCAAAGGAACCTCAAATCATCTTGTTTACATTTGATTTAAATCACAAAAACGTTGTCTTGTGCATTTTTTATGCATGTTTTATTTATTATAATCGTGGAATGATCGATGCAGCGGCGAACCGGGATCTCCGGATCGAAAACAGTTCGGTGGAACTTAAAAATCTTTTATCTGAATTTGAATCGAGGAGTTTTCTTGTTCAGATAGCTTATTTGAGCAACAGGCATGTACGCCACCGTACCGGCTACGTAAAACTACGTTCGCCCATCCGGCAGCTTACTTATCTTACCAGCTTATTTCTGAGCACTGAACAAAATGATGCAAGAGTTTTTGATCCTACAGGGCCGGATAATGATAAAATTATCCGGCTGCTGAATGATATCGATTCGCATTACAGGGAACGAGAAGCCAATTCTGATGCTGTTAAGGAATTTATTGTCGCCAGTACTTTTTTTAACTTTTACTCCAATGCCCCCTTAACTTATGTAGAACAGGATATTGAAAGGATTGAGCGAACGTTTCAGCATCAGGATGTATTCATCAAGTCAAAGACCGGACTAGAGATCAAAGATTTTATTGAGTTCTTTAAGCTGATCACAGAAACGGAAAAACAGAATTACCAGAAGCATGTCGACTATAATTTAACGCAGCATGATATTGACGTAATCAGCAAATCCATATCTAACCCCAAAGCACTGACACCGTTTGAAAAACTAAGGATAGACTTTTTTGATAACAGGATCAATGAGGTACTTATCTCCAAAGCAAAGCTGTATGAAACAATGCCGGCTGAAAAAGTAAATAAAATGCTGGAATTATTTACCCTTCAGCGCGCTGCTGATCCTGCATATATTTATTATAACGACATCAGCCCATATCTGCATAAACCAATCCTGCAGCCGGACTGGGATCATATCGCATTTGTTTTTTCAAAGCAGCTGATCAACGCGATGTATGAATATCTTTTTAAACTTTGTTCCGCAGATACCTTATCCGAACGCAGAATGCTGGAAAAGCGTGATAAGTACCTTGAGCAAAAAACACTGGAAGTCTTAACGGATTTTTTCGGTTCAAAAGCAAAGATTTATACCAACTATAAAGTCAATGGGAACGAAAAAGATATCCTGGTAATTGAAGGTGAACGAGCCTATATCGTCGAATGCAAAGCCAACAGGCAGCGGCCGCCCTTAAGGGATATTAACCGGGCCTGGGAGCGTATAAGGAATGATTTCAATAAATGTATTACCAAAGGGTTCAATCAGGCAAATGAAGTCTTTAAATTATTTGAACGCGCTGAGCATTTTTTATTAAAGAATAAGAATGGAAAAGAAGTCAGCATTGATGCAGCGAATATTAAAGACGTGTTTATTATAGTCGTTACGCAGGAAAGATTTGGGCAGATTCAATGTGACCTTGACTATTTGCTTGAAATGGGTGAGGACGACGTTTACCCGTACAGTGTCTATATCGATGACCTGGAAACTTTTCTGATCACTTTAAAAAGAAGAAAAGAGCACCTGTCCGAATTTCGCGATTTTTTATATCACCGTGAGGACCTTCACGGGAGGCTTTACTGCTATGATGAAATGGAGATGTTCGCTTATTTTATTTTTGACCGGGATAATTTTTTAAAGTACTGTAATTCGGATCTCGATATTCATTCAAGCCCTGATATCAATTTAATTTTTGATGAATTGTATAAGGTAGGGTTAGGGTTAAAAAATGAGATCGGACTACCAGACAAATTAAATACAAGATCTGTTGAGGCGGAAGCCTTTATAAGTAAAAATAAGCTGGCATTGCCGGAAAGGGTATTAACTTTCAAGAAATCCATTGCTGAAGTTTAACATATTTTGATTATATTAAAATGTAGATTAAGAAGAATTATGGCTGATATTAATAAAACTACCGCCGGAGATGTACTACATTCTGTAACAAAAGGAGCTATTGGGGCTGTACCGGTGGTTGGTTCCCTCGCAACTGAAATTTTCTCGATGGTTGTTACACCGCCGCTGGAGAAAAGACGTGCAGAATGGATGAATGAGGTCGCTGAACGCTTACAGGCTTTAGAGGATAAAGGTGAGATAAATTTAAATGCGCTAAAGGACAATGACCAGTTTATTGATGTTGTTTTGCAAACCACATCCTTTGCGCTGAAGACGAGCGAAAAAGAAAAAATTGATGCATTCAAAAATGCGATACTGAATACAGCCATAAATGATGCACCTTCGATCACACTAAGTCAGATATTTCTTAACCAGATCGACCGTTTTACAGCATTGCATATTCAGATCCTCAGCTTAATGAACGATCCGCAGGAATGGTTTCAAAACGCTAATAAAACAGTACCAACTTTTTATACAACCTCAAGTATTTTCGCTGTAATCGGGGCTGCATTTCCGGAAATTAAAAATGATGTTGATTTAGTAAAACTGATATGGGAAGATCTGAGGATTGCCGGTCTGCATACCACAAATGGTGTGAGTACTAATATGTCTGCAGAAGGGGCATTAGAACCCAGAACGAGTCAGCTTGGGAGGGATTTTATTGCATTTATTTCCCAAGCCTAAAAATACCGTTATGAGGTTGCGGAGAATAAATGGTATGTTCTCCACCTCTTTGCAGAGGTTATTATACTGACCCGTGGAATACGTTTTTATATTTGTACGTCTATCCTCAGGGTGTCCATTCTTGCTTTTTTAACGTAAACCAATAATGGTGCTCGTTCTGGAAAGTAAATGTTTCAATCCGATTAAACCCGACTCGTTCTAAAATTTTCACTGACGCTGAGTTTGATATATGCGCTATCGCAAAAATTTCAGGCATCATCAATTTCTCGAAGCCGTATTTCACACAAGAAAATGCAGCTTCACTTGCATATCCTTTACCCCAGTACCTTCTAATTAATCTATAACCCAAATCAAAGTAGTTTATATGATCGTTGACAGTATCAGTAATGAATTTGAAACCAGCCCAACCTATAAATCTACCTGTTTCTATTTCTTCAATAGCCCATCTTCCAATCCCATTATCTGAATACTGCTTTCTTATATAGGTTATTGTTTCTTCAGCTTGTTCAATCTTTGAAATAGGACTCTGACCCAAATATGAGAGCACCAAAGGATCCGAATCAAGTTCGAACATATCTTTTGCATCTGTTGGAACTATCTCCCTTAAAATTAATCTTTCGGTTTGAATAATAAATTCCATTTCCACAGTGAAATTATTTGAGAACCCTACGCTAATAATCAGGATCAAATATAGAATAAAAAGCTTTCTCCGATAACTTGTAGAATGACCTTATATGCTAACAATCAGCTGTTATGGTCGATATAAGCAAATCTGCACCTGTTTTCTGATCTGATATTTTAAAACCTTTGTTTTTATAAATCTCCGATATGAAACCAATTGGGCTGATCGGTGGAACCAGCTGGGTATCCACGATCGAATATTACAGGATCATCAATGAAGAAATCAACAGACGAAGAGGCGGCCTGAACTTTGCCGAGCTTCTGATTTACTCCTTAAATCACGGGGAATTTAAAGCGCTGCTTGACGCCGGTAACTGGCCGGATATTTCAAACAAATATATTAATGCGGCCAAGGGACTTGAAGCTGCCGGCGCGGCTTGTATCCTCCTTTGCGCAGCTACTCCACACAAGATCGCGTCAGCGATCACAGCCGCTATCAGCATACCATTGATCCATATAGCCGATGTTGTCGCAGACGAATTGAAGGCGAACAGCATAAAGAAGGTTGCACTGATCGGAACAAAGTTTACCATGGAAGAATTATTTTTTAAAGATAGACTGCGCATGAAGGGTATTGATGTCATTATTCCTCAGCAGCAGGAGCGTGACTATTTACAAGAAACGATCTTCAGCGAGTTGGGAAGAGGAGTTTTCTCAAATGTTACAAGGCAGAAATACCTGCATATGATCAACGATCTTAAATCAGCGGGAGCAGAATCAGTGATTTTTGGCTGTACAGAGTTTTCCTTGCTCATCAAACAGGAAGAATGTCCTCTTACTATTATTGATCCAACCAAATCACATGCTGTAGCAGCAGTCAATTTTTCAATTAATTAATGCATATGAAAACAATTATACAAACAAAAAATTCTTCCGATCCTGTAGGCCCTTACAGTCAGGGGACCGTCTTTGGCGACCTTATCTTTTTGTCCGGTCAGATACCCCTTATGCCCGGGAGCAATAAAATAATCAGCCAGGATATTGGCCTGCAAACACACCAGGTGATGGAAAATATAAAAGCCCTGCTGGAAAACTCAAACTCCGGCCTTGACAAGGTCCTTTTCACGACCCTTTACCTGAAAAATTTAGATGATTTTAACGAGGTCAATGCGATCTATGGAACGTTTTTCAACAGTCCTCCGCCAGCCAGGGCGACCGTTGAAGTCTCCAGGCTCCCGAGAGACGTAAAGATCGAGATCACAGTTATTGCTCATAAATGAGTTTTTCCTTTAATTCTGCTTTAGCCAGGTTGCCTAATACCTTTAGATACGTTTCCAGCCGTTCATTCCACACTAATCCGTAATTCAGCCGCATGCAGCTGTTGTACTGGTTTTGAAGCGTAAATATACGGCCAGGAGCGAAACTGATTTTCATGGTGATCGCTTTTTCATAAAGAGCCATCGTATCTATAGGTTCAGGCAGCTCAACCCAAATTACAAACCCGCCCTGCGGCCGGCTGGCCATTGTACCATCCGGGAAATATTCGGCGATTGCTCTTGAATATTTTAGGAAATTTCCATGAAGCGTGTGCCTTAACTGATGAAGATGTTTTTCATAACGGCCGGTCTCCAGAAAACCGGCAATTACTTCCTGAGTAATGGGCGTCGCTGAAATAGAATGGTATAACTTCATTCTAAGCACCTGTTCTTTAAACCGGCCCGGAGCTACCCAGCCCACGCGATAACCTGGTGCCAGGGTTTTTGACACGGACCCGCACCATAAAACGACGCCGCTGGTATCGTATGTTTTGCAGGATTTTGGCCGGTGCGGGCCGAAGTAGACATCACCGTTCAGATCATTCTCGATCAGCGGAATATTGTATTTTTCCGCTAATAATACCGCGGTTCTTTTATGCTCGTCGGGCATGCAGCTTCCCAAAGGATTGCTGAAGTTGGAAATCAGCAAACAGGCCTTTACGGCTGAATTTTTCATAGCATATTCCAGTGCGTTCAGGTCAATCCCGGTTTGCGGATGTGTAGGAAGTTCTAACACTTTCAGTCCGAGCGCAATCGCAAGCTGCAGCATTCCGAATGATACCGGGCTTTCCATCGCCACTGTATCGCCTTTTTCAGTAACAGCCATCATGCTGTAGGATAATGCGTTAAGGCAGCCGCTTGTCGTAATGATGTCTTCGCTTTTCAGATCACAATTCATAGTAAATGCCCAACGCGCTATCTGTCGCCGCAGCCTTTCATTGCCTTCCACTTTTTCATAAGACACGCCGCTGTTTTTTAGTTCCCTTGAAGCAAGCATTAAGCCTTTATTTAATTTCGCGATCGGTAACAGCTCATTTGCCGGGGTTCCCAGAGATAGCTGCAGGTAGAGGTCTTCCCCGAGGTTCTGATAAACTTTACTGACCAGCATCTCACTCTCCCCATAGTTTGCTATGCCGGCAGGACTGGTAATTTCAGGGACAGAGGGTACGCGTATCCTGGAGTATCTGACAAAGTAGCCTGATTTTGCGCGCGCTTCGATCAGCATTTTATTCTCCAAATAAATGTAAGCGTTCAGCGCAGTATTTTGACTGATCCCATGCTCCCTGCAGACCGTCCTCAAAGAAGGGAGTTTATCGCCCGTACGCAGAATATTGTTGAGAATCTGCTGCTCTATCAGGCCGGCAATCTTTAAATAGATAAAATTATTTTTAATCATCTGATGGGTCAGGGTTACAAACTGCTATCAACAAAAATAAAGAAACTGCATCTGCTATCAATAATTTTTTTTGAGGAGTTTTGATTAAAGATCGGACAATCTGCTACACAGCTATGATTTTAAAGAAAATATTGGAAAGCCGGACAAAGATCCGGTTTCACGACTGTGACCCGTTTAACCACTTGCATAACTCCAGGTATATTGACTATATACTTACCGCAAGATCCGACCAGTTAAAGGATCATTACGGGTTGGATATTTACAAGCTCGGCCGGGAACAGGGTGTTGGCTGGGTTACTGCCCAGACGCAAATCTCCTACCTGATTCCCGCTTACCTGATGGAGGAGGTTACGATCCAGACACGGTTAATCTCTTTCACAAAGAAAAGTTTATTGTTTGAAGGATTAATGTGGAATCATGATCAGACAGCATTAAAAGTGTTGATGTGGACGAAGCTGGTTCACTACAATGTGGTTGAACAATCCACCCATATGCATTCAGCGGATCTGTTAGCGTTATTTGAGCAGATCGCCTATCCGCTGCCAATGGAAACCGGTTTTGAATCAAGAATTAAGGAGATCAGAACAATATAGCAAAACCATAGCTAACTGCTCTCCACGGAATTGAAGGATCTGTACCTATTAAAGGTTGCCGCTATCGTGTAGTTTTGACTCCAATGAAAGATCACGTTTATATCATCGGCGCGGGTGCCATCGGGAAAGCACTTGCGGTATTCCTCCGGCTAAATGGCCGGTTGGTCACCTTACTTCGCGGCAGTGAAGACGTGGCAGAGACTTATACAGAACGCATCACAGTTATGCTTGAGGGAACGGAGGTAGAAGCGCCGGTTCGGATCAGCTCTTTAAGTAATTTCCGGTCAATTGACGGGCTTATCGTATTAACCTGCAAGTCCTATGGTAATGAAGGTCTGGCCACCGCGATAAAAAATAAATCGGGTGACTCGCCGGTTGTACTTTTGCAGAACGGCCTTGGCGTCGAAAGACCATTTGAAAAAAAGGGTTTCCCCGGGATCTACCGGTGTGTATTATTTGTGACGAGCCAGGTGCTTGACGATGGCAAAGTAAGGTTTAAACCCGTTGCCGATTGTCCTGTAGGAACAGTATCCGGTAATACCAGGCAGTTAGCGGCCATTGCCGGGCAACTCACCACGGATTATTTCGCTTTTACAGCAGAACCGGATATACAGCCGGTCATCTGGAAAAAAGCAATCGCCAACTGTGTTTTCAACTCAGTCTGCCCGCTGCTGGAGATCGACAATGGTATTTTTCACCGTAATGACCAGGTGCTGGCTATCGCCAACCAGATCATTGCCGAGTGTCTGATCATTGCAGCGGCCAAAGGGGTGAAGGTCAGTCATGAAGAGATATTGGAAAGCCTGATTCGTATCAGCCGCTTTTCTGACGGGCAGCTGATCTCTACGCTGCAGGATATACGTTTAGGCCGCAGGACAGAGATCGAAACACTAAACCTGGCCATTGCCGGAATGGCTGAGGAACTTGGAATGGGGCACCTGGTGCAGGGCACCCGTTTACTGGGCGAGATCACCAGATTGAAAAGCGAATTAACTTTAAAAAACCCCTAAATGAAATTTAAAAAGACCTTAGCTGCATTGCGCCTGGAAGCTGGTGCCCAAAGTTCCTTAAAGCGTACCCTGACCAGTTTTAACCTGATCGCGCTGGGTATCGGTGCTATTATTGGTTCCGGTCTGTTTTCCCTGACCGGGCTTGCCGCGGCAAATAATGCGGGGCCGGCAGTTACCATATCTTTCATCATAGGCGCGGTAGCCTGCGCATTCGCCGGATTGTGTTATGCGGAATTCGCCAGCATGATACCCGTCGCCGGCAGCGCTTACACCTATTCTTACGCAACTATGGGAGAATTCATGGCGTGGATCATCGGCTGGGACCTGGTGCTGGAATATGCCCTGGGAGCAGCAACAGTATCTATCAGCTGGTCGCAATATCTAATCAAATTTCTGCACTACTTTGATATCACAATTAACCCCCGGCTGACAATGTCTCCCTGGGAGCATGTCACCTTAGCCGATGGTCACCTCGTTACCGGCTGGATCAATTTACCTGCTGTTTTTATTGTGGTATGCCTCTCGCTGTTGCTTATCCGCGGAACGCAAGAATCCGCATTCATCAATAATTTTTTAGTGATCCTCAAGGTCGCGGTTGTGCTTGTTTTTATAGCGGTGGGCTGGGGGTATATCAATCCTGCTAACCATACTCCTTATATCCCTGAAAATACCGGTAAGTTCGGAGAGTTCGGGTGGTCTGGCGTGCTGCGCGGGTCCGGGGTGGTTTTCTTCGCTTTTATCGGCTTTGATGCAGTTTCTACTGCTGCACAGGAAGCTAAAGATCCTAAAACCGGGATGCCGGTCGGAATCATCGGTTCGCTGGTGATCTGTACTATTCTGTATATTCTATTTTCACACGTCATGACCGGCGTGGCCAACTACAAAGAATTTAAAGACTCCGCTGCACCTGTCGCAGTTGCTATCGCTAAAACACCTTACGCCTGGCTCCAGAAAGCGCTGATCATCGCGATCCTCGCCGGTTATACGTCAGTGATCCTGGTAATGTTAATGGGGCAGTCACGCATTTTCTATACGATGTCCAAAGATGGCCTGGTGCCGCCGGTCTTCGGAAAATTGCACCGGAAATTCAAAACGCCATACCGTTCAAATATTCTTTTCGCCCTTTTTGTCAGCTTGTTCGCTGCCTTTATACCGGTACGCGTGGTGGGAGAAATGGTTTCTATCGGTACTTTATTCGCCTTCGTTCTGGTTTGTGCTGGTGTGCTGGTGATCAGGAAGACCGATCCGGATCTTCCCAGGCCGTTCAAAACACCGTGGCTGCCTTTTGTCCCAATCGCGGGAATGGTGATCTGTTTTGTACTGATGCTCGGGTTACCTGCTGACACTTGGATACGGCTGGCGGCATGGATGGTGATCGGACTGGTCGTTTATTATACTTACGGGATGAAACACTCCAAAATAAGACAAGCGTCAGCGCCTACGGATCAGTGAAGGAAATTATGAGCTTTTCGCAATAGTTTTTGAGCTATTCCCATTCGTACCCAAAAACCTGATTTAAGAATTTTGTTACATGAAAACATTAATAATTTCCCTCGTTACCTTTTTTAGTCTGAACTGTTGCTATAGTCAGACATTCACCTTAAAGAGCCCCGATCTTGGCGGCCAGTTCACTAACGAATTTGTCGCCGGCAACTTTGGCTGTAACGGCTCTAATAAATCACCTGCACTGAGCTGGCAAAATGCGCCTGCCGGCACAAAAAGTTATGCGGTTACAATGTATGATATGGATGCGCCAACCGGCAGTGGTTTCTGGCATTGGGTTGTTGTTGACATCCCAGCTAATGTACAGGGATTAAAACAGGGCGCAGGTGACGTGAAGAGCGGGCTGGCTCCGACTGGCTGTCTGCAAACCATCAATGATGTTGGTCAGGCAGGCTATCAAGGTCCTTGTCCCGGCGAAGGCGACCAACCACACCGCTACCTGATCACAGTTTACGCGTTAAACACTGCAAAGCTGGGTACCACTAGCGCTTCGACAGCTGCTTTGTCAGGATTTATGCTAAATAAGCAGGCTATCGCTAAAGCCTCGCTGATCGTTTACCTGAAGCGTTAATTTGATGCGTTTCGCGAACTATGAGGTACGTTGTTTAAAAAAATCTGATGCCGCATGTTATTTTAAATTAATTCAAGATAATACGCAGCAGCTGGAAAACTTCCTCGCCGGGATCGTCTCTAAAACGAGAACCCTGACGGATACTGAAACGTTCGTCGGTAATTTAGTGCAAAACGAGGTAGAAAAAACACATTTTCCATATATCGTGGCTGATACAGGTAGTCAGAAGCTGGTAGGATATATCGAGGTTAAAAATATAGACTGGAATATACCCAAAGGAGAAATCGGTTACTTCGTGGATAAAGATCATACCGGAAATGGGATCGGTACGCAAATGCTGCAGCTGATCGCCGATCATTTCCTGGTGGAATTAAGGTTTCGCAAATTACTGCTTCGTATCCATGAGGAAAACCATAGCAGCAGAAAGGTAGCCGAAAAGAATGATTTTAAGGTCGAGGGAACGATCCGGAACGATTATAAAACCAGAAGCAGCCAGGTAGTGGATATGCTGTATTACGGGAAGACCGGGGATTAAGAAATTGGTATCAGGTTGCTTATCGATTAATCACTTTAAGATATCACCTGCAATGTGCGTCAAAAGGGCAATATCGTACAACTTCGTTACCGTTACTGGTTAAATATTCGAAATCATTTTAAATATAAGATATATGAAAAAAGCAGTAATAGTAGCATTCGACGGATTTACAGACATCGATATATTTTTTACCTGGGATTTATTAAACAGAATTAAGTTCAGAGATGCAGCCTTCGATGTTAAAATAGTTGGTACAGAAAGGTCGCATAAGTCTGTGTGTGGTATCAACCTGGATATGCAGGGTCGGATAGAGTCCTGTAATGACGCTGACCTTGTTTTTTTCGGCAGCGGGCCCGGCACCAGAAAACTGATTGGCGACAACTCGTACCTTGACCGTTTATTGCTCGACGCCAATAAACAAATCATTTGCTCCATGTGCTCCGGTGCGCTAATTCTTGCTGCCCTGGGGCACCTGAAAAATCTTTCTGCTACTACTTACCCATCCGCATTCGAGGCACTCAGGAATTATGATGTTGAAGTGATGGAGGATTCTCATTTAGTAACCCATGGTAATATCGGCACGGCGGCAGGATGCCTGGCTGCAATGGATTTGATGGCATGGGCTATCGAAAAATTATATGATAAGGAAACAGCGGATGATGTGGTAAATTCAGTCCTGCCCGTCGGAAAAGGTCAGGTGTGCATTTATTAAATCAATTTTCAATGTACAAAGATATGGCTGTTGCTGATCGCCAGCCATTTCCTCGCGGAAGTCGTATTTCTCAAATTATAGCTTCAAATCCACAAAGAAAAAAAGCAGCAAAGGATGCCGGAAAAATGGTTTTAAGGCAGAGGGAATGACCTCGAACGATTACAAAACTATGGACGGCAAGGTAGTGAACATGCTATACAAGGGAAGACCAGGGATCAAGCAGTTCGTATCAGGTTACTTATCCCTTGTCTTTTTTAAGATCTCATCGGCGAAATGCTCCCGGTGCGGCGCAGCACTGAATTTTTCCGTATTGAATTTTTGTGACTCACCGCGGGGTATAGAAAGTGACCTCCAATTGGGGCTGAGCATTTTACCAATGTAAATGATCTGTCCGATATGATAAGGGTAGTGTGCCAGTTGCCGGTTGATCGCCTCCTCAACCGTATGACCCTGATTACGGATGAAGATGATCTTATCAAGATCAGCTGTTGTTAAAGAATAAAGCGTATCCAGCAAAGCCCGCCAACCTTGGTTCCACAGCGCCATCATGCCGGCTCTCAGTCGGATGTCATTTTCAAATTCTGCTTCACGGTTCCGCCATTCCTTCTCGCCGTCAGATGTCAGCAAATCGGTCCACCGGCTGAGCATATTTCCAGACAGGTGTTTAACGATCATTGCGATACTATTACTTTCGGAATTATATTGCCAGTTGAGCTGCTCATCCCTAACCTGTGCAAAGGTTTGTTCCCCTAATAGTTTATAATATTCAAATTGTTTGATCACACTTAACAGATACGCGTTTTCCATAAAAAAGGTTAGTAAACCGAAATTAATTAACAAATATGAAGATTCAATTCCTATCCGTATAATGCTGAAAGCCCAAAGATTATTGCTGAAAGTCCAACTCACTTTACGGCTGGTAGCCGGACGGCAACACGCCGAATTTACGTTTAAAGGCCGTGTTGAAATTCGACAAGTGCTGATAGCCATAATCCAGGTAAATTTCACCTGCTGATCTGCCGAGGGCGAGATCTTTGCCTGCCAGTTCTAACCTTCGGTCACGAATATACCGCTGCGGAGATACGCCGTAAATCTTTTCAAAATCACGTTTGAATGAGGACAGGCTCCGGTTAGCTAGAAAAGCCAGTTCAGCCAGCGTCAGGCCGTGTTGCAGGTTCGTCTCGATCAACTGCTTGAGGTTCAGATTTCTATTGATTCCGAACACGCTGGTGAGTAATGACGGTGCGATCTCGTAAGTTGCTGTTAGTAACTCCTGTACCTTAAGGACAGCCAGCTCTTCAGACAATTGCTGGCCGGCCGCGACCAAAGCCTGGATATGCCGTACGTATTCATTGATATAAGAATTCGTTTTAAAGTGAACGTACGGGGTGAGGGTTGAACCGACTGGCGCCCGCGCGGAGCGGGAAGCAATAAATGCTTTTCCAAGGTGACCAGGAAAAAACACAATAACGCTCTGATACGGCGCTGCAGTATCGCTATGTTCCGCGATAATCGAATTCCCCTCTGGTATCAGCATTCCGTTTCCGGATTTAAGGATAGTATTTCCTGCAGCCCTGAAAATCTGCTTTTCCCCATTCTGAACAAAGCTGAAGGCATAAGTGTCAAACAGTACGCTGTTACGGAACAATCCGCCGCGATCACTGTAATCCATAAAAATAATATCACCCGAGCGGAGCTGCGGTTGTTGAAGGGTTGCCTCAGGTACACGTACAATACTCTTTTGCATTTTATTTAGATAATTAATCTTCCGAGTTGGCGAAGGGCATTGTCCAGCTTTTCATTCCAGGGCATTCCATAACTTAACCTAAGGCAGTTTCGATACTGATCCTGCAGCGTGAACATATTGCCCGGCGCGATACTGATCTGCTGCCGCATGGCGCGTTCATAAAGAGCTACGGTATCGGACTGGTCCGACAATTCTACCCAAAGCATAAACCCCCCCTGGGGCTGGCTGATCCGAGTATCTTCGGGGAAATATTCTGCGATCGCCCGGCTGTACCGAAGTGCATTGGACTGCAGGGTGTGTCGCAGCCGCCGTAAGTGGTGGGCGTAGCGTCCGGTCTCCAAAAAATCGGCGACAACAGCTTGGGTGATCGTCGTGCCGGCGATGCTGTGATAGAGTTTAAGGCGAAGTACTTCATCTTTGTATTTTCCCGGTGCTATCCAGCCTACCCGGTAACCCGGTGCCAGGGTTTTAGATACGGAACTGCACCACAGCACCAGCCCGCTGTCATCAAATGAGCGGCAGGAACGCGGCCGTTCATCGCCGAAATAAACTTCACCATAAATATCGTCCTCGATCAGCGGAATCCCGTAGTGCTGGATCAAGCTTACAACCTCCTTTTTGTGTGCATCCGGCATGCAGCTGCCCAACGGGTTATTAAAGTTGCTCACCAGCAGACAGCCATTCACCCTACTTCCCTTCAGAACTTTTTTAAGCGCATCGATCTCTACCCCGGTCTGTGGATGAGTGGGAAGCTCGATCACTTTCAATCCCAGGCTTTGGGCCAGCTGGAGAATGCCAAAATAAACAGGGCTCTCCACAGCCAGCGTATCACCACGACGGGTAGCAGCCATCAGCGCTAAAGATAATGCGTCCATGCAGCCGGCGCTAATGACCAGGTCATCCGAAAGAACCGGTATCCCATTTCCTGAATAAAAACCGGCAACCTGTCGCCGGAGATTTTCGTTACCCTGAACCTGCTCATATTCCAGGCCGCTGCCGGGAAGCGTCCTTGTGGCCCGTACAGACATTTATTCAGTTTAGCAACCGGCAGCAATTCCAGGGCAGGCACGCCCAGTGATAGCGGAACATTTTCATTGTGACCCATATTGCCGTAAACCCGGCTGATCATCTCATGCAGGGTACCGGCTGAAGTTTGTCCGGGCCTGGAGACCGAAGGTAATAATAAACTGCGTTTTGGAGAACGGTGTACAAAATAGCCTGATCGCGGTCTTGAAGCGATCAGTGATTTGGATTCCAGCTCATAATAAGCTTGCAGGGCCGTGCTTTGACTAACACTATACCGTTCGCATATCACCCGGAGTGAGGGTAATTTATCTCCGACCCGCAAAACCTGTTGAGTAATCTGCTGCTCGATATCTGCGGCGATCTTGTGGTATAGTAATATTCTATTTTCCATCTGCTATGGTCAAAGATATAAATTCTGCATCTGTACAGGTATTAAAACTTATTGCATTTTTGTAGCATGACCAGGAAAGAGATCCCATTGTTACATAGTTTACATCCGCTGCACGAGCGTTACATCCGGCTTACTGAGGAGTTACCGGTCATTGAGGCCCTGCAAAAACATAGCGATCTGTTCACAGCGGAAGACAAACGAATACTGGAACAATTAGGAGACCGGACTTATGCTCCCGGAAAATGGAATGTGCGGGACATTTTACAGCACCTTGTAGATACCGAACGTATTTTATCCTACAGAGCTGTGTGTATTGCCCGGAATGACCAGTCCGCATTTCCGGGATTTGATGAAAATTCCTATAGCAAATATACCGAAGTTCAGCGCCGGTCAGTCGCTGAAATGCTGGAAGAGTTTGATCTGGTTCGCCGGTCGACAATACGACTATTTCAATCCTTCACAAACGAAATGCTACAGCGCACCGGCACCTGCTCGGACATCCCGGTATCGGTACTGGCGCTGGGTTTCCTGCTATCCGGACATCCGGTCCATCATGTCCGGTTTTTAAAAGACCATTATTTTCAGCTGGTGAGTTCATCCTTGCCAACAATTGTGATCAATAAACCCGGGTATCTGCCTTTTTTTGAAAGCCTGAACCGTGCATGGATAGAAAAGGATTTTTCGTTAGAGCCAGACGACCTTTATGTCCTCCAAAATGCACAGAAAGCCATTCTTGATAAAGGCGGGGTAATTCTCTATGCTGAAAACGGTGGTAAAGTAATCGGTACGGTAGCCCTGCAGCGGGTAAATGGCAGTGAATGGGAAATGATCAAAATGGCAGTAGATGAGGGTTCCCGCGGCAGGGGAATCGGTAGCTTGCTCATACGTTCAGCTATCAACAAAGCCCGTGAAATGGGAATCCCCCGACTTGTTTTACACTCAAATACAGGAGCTAATGCTCAGGCGGTTAGCTTATACCGCAGATTCGGCTTTGCTGAGATCCCGATCACGGACAGCCGCTACAAGCGTGCCAATATCAAAATGGAACTAAATATCTTTATATGAAATATACGATAAAATTGAAACGCAGCAGCGTTAGCGGCCTCCCTGCTTATGACTTTTCTAATATTGAATTCGGGCCAACAGCTACTGATCATTTATTTACCGCTGAGTATAGCAATGGCGACTGGCAGAATGCAATTGTAGAGCCATTCGGAACATTCGAAATCAGTCCGCTGGCCCTGTGCCTCCATTATGGACAAACAGTTTTTGAAGGTATGAAAGCTTTTCGCCTGGCAGATGGTAGTGTCAGTATTTTTCGCCCTGATAAACACCTTATACGGTTGAACCGCTCACTGGAAAGGATGTGTATGCCCGAAGTGCCTGAGGAACTATTTATGAATGCGCTGGACTTGCTGGTGGCGACTGATGAAGGCTGGGTGTCCGGTCTCCCTGGCAATTCATTATATCTCCGGCCAATGGTTATCGCTACCGAAGCCAGACTTGGCGTTCACGAGGCAAAAGAATACCGGTTTATGGTCATTGCGCTGCCTATGGCTAACTATTACAACGGCAGTGTGCGCGTGAAGGTTGAAACGGAATTCACCCGTGCAGCTAAAGGCGGGGCTGGTTTTGCGAAAAACGGTGGCAATTATGGTGCAGCTTTTTTGCCTACGCGACAAGCCAGGGCAGCGGGTTTTGACCAGGTTTTGTGGACAGACAGCGAGCATCACGAATATATTGAAGAATCCGGAACCATGAATGTCATGTTCGTCATCGATGGAGTGCTGATTACCCCGCCGCTCACAGGTACCATACTTGACGGCGTTAACAGAGACTCTATTTTAACACTGGCGAGAGATCGCGGGGTTAAAACTGAAGAAAGGAGTATATCTCATGCTGAACTGGCTGAGGCCTTTGAGCAGAATGCCGAAATCGAAGCTTTTGGCGTTGGAACAGCAGCGGTGCTTACGCAAATACGCGAAATTGATATATTGGGTAAAAGTTTTTTTCCAAAGGTATCGGAGCATGGGCTGGCAGCCGAATTGCGTAATGAATTGCAAGCGATCCGTACGGGTTTGCAATCAGACCGGCACGGCTGGAACCGGTTTGTCCGATTGGCGGCAATTGAATGTTAATGTGGGATAAATATGGTTATAAACTTACAGCCAACGCTGGAAAATGCCAGGGTGACCTTATTGCCGCTGGAACAAACCGATTTCGAAGCCTTATTTGCCATTGCTTCGGATCCGGCAGTCTGGGAGCAGCATCCTAACAAAGACCGGTGGAAGAGGGAAGTTTTTCAGGCATTTTTTGATGGGGCTCTGCAGAGCCGGGGTGCATTCAAAATTATAGAAAAGGCAACAGGTGAAGTCATTGGCAGTACACGATTTTACGACCATGATGCAGGTACGGCTAGTATATTTATCGGTTATACGTTTTATGCAAAACGGTATTGGGGCACAGGTATTAACCCCAGCGTAAAAAATCTGATGTTCAGATACCTTTCTAAATGTGTTTCCATTGTTTACTTCCATATCGGGGCAAGGAATTTACGTTCGCAGATTGCTATCACCCGTTTAGGTGCAATTAAAGTTGGCGAAGAGAAAGTAGCCCCTTACCGGGATGAACCACATCTGCATTTTTTGTATAAAATTTACCTGCGCAAAACATGATGACCTTTTAGGTCTAACTCCGCGAGTAGGTTTGAGTAAGCAGCCAATTTTATTTTCCAGGGCTGGTTGCAGCAATTCCGATCGGCCACTATAGATGCTGCGGTTTCCCTAAAGGGAAGTCTCTTTTCTTAGTGCTTGAAAGGCGGCGTTTTGTACCGCATTGTAGCTGATTCGTAAAAATGAAGCTCCAAAACTCACGCGTTTCACACCCATATCCTCGAGCATACTGAGTGTAAAATTAGAGTTTGGCATCCCCATCATTACGTTGAGCGGCAGCGGAAATACCGCCTTAACGGCTGCTTCAACTTCTTGTCTGGTATTAAAACCAGGTGCAAAAAGTACATCTGCCCCGGCATCCGCATAAGCTTCAAGTCTGCGAAGAGTATCCTTAAGGTCGTTGCGTCCATGGAAGAGGTTTTCTGCCCTGGCAGTTAAGGTAAATTTAAAAGGAAGGCTTTTTGCTGCTTCAACGGCGGCCTTAACCCGTTCTAACGCTTTTTCTAAGCTAAATATCGGATCTGCCGAATTATTTGTACTGTCTTCGATTGAACCGCCAACCACACCGGTTCGGGATGCTAATAGGATAGTCTCTGCACATTCGTCTGGATCAATACCGTAGCAGTTTTCAAGGTCTGCAGTGACCGGAAGGTGTGTCGCTGCTGCAATAGCACTGGCGTTGAATAAGCTTTCATCACGTGACAGAAGCCCTTCTCCGTCCCGTCTTCCTAACGACAAGGCTAAACCTGCGCTGGTGGTAGCTAAAGCGTCAAAGTTCAATGAAGTTAGCACCTTGGCAGAACCAGCGTCCCAGGCGTTTCCAATAACCAACAGCCGCTTATGCTCGTGCATAGAACTGAATGAATCGGCTTTCTGACTTTGCGCAAAATATTCACAATTGTTCATGGCAAAAATTTAAAGTAAATTTTAAAGATTATCTACCTACTGCTTTATCATTATACAGGTTCATGATAGTACTTGTAGCTACGGCAACTGTTTTACCATCTTCATTTCTGACCTCACAGATGTAATGCGAAATCGTGTTTCCGCTATGTAAAGGCCGGGCTGAAGCATGAAGTTTTGACCGCCATACTGGTCTGTAAAAATTAATTTTTAACTCAATGGTCGTAAAAGAACTGCCTTCGTCTGCTAAAGTAGAATGAGCGGTACCTATAGCGGCGTCTGCAAGCTCACTTATTAGTCCACCGTGCACGGTTCCCTGCTGGTTACCATGGACTGACGCATCAGCATTGATCTCAACAGTAGCTGTGCCAAGTGCGACTGCTACAATTTCCATCTTCAACGTATTGGAGATTTTTGTAGGATAATTCATGCTGGTTCTCATATCATGCGTAAGAGTACCTTCCAACTGACGTGTCAAATATTCGAGTATAGAAATTTTGGCCATTTTTAATTTAATGTTATGTATGGTTGAATACCGATCTACCTTACTGAAATGCGCGCCAGTATACGCGAATGTTGTTCAATAACCTCATTTGGTGATTACCGCTATAAGGATATTTCGGCGATACCAAGCATTTAGCTTCCATTTAATTGCACTCACAATTGATGATTTATAGATAACTCGAAATAGCTTTGTGGTTTAAACAGTTCTTAATGCTATTGAATGCTTGCAATAAATATTGATCACCCCAAACCAGCCTAAATTTTTGTAAATGAGAAGTACAGGATGCAATTCATATAACTTGATCTTCGTCATTTACAAAAATGAAAGGAAATAAATAAGGTTAACAGATACAGAATCTGTTATTTTGGCCATAGCAGATGATAGCCAGACTCGTGTTACAATCTCATTCAACACAATGACTTAACTGACTGTTTCACCGTATATATAGTGTCGGGCGAACGGGACTGGTACCCGTCAGGGGGAGACTGGGATCTTTCGATAAAGCAGGCGCAGGAAAGGCAGTGGGCAAAACATTTCAAAGTTGTACCGTATTCTTCTGAACCTAACTTACCCTTGTGAAAGATATCGTTTTCCAGCCGTCGCCCGGAGCATTTTAGGAATATGCCTCCGCAAAAAACTGCAATGAGATTGAACGATCCCTGTAGTAAACTTACCTTGGAACAGAAGGGAAGAGCTATCCCTTATAAACGTATGGAGGTATTGAAGGTTATCATCCAATACAGAGATCAGGATGTGTTTCAGGAAAATTTTAACGAAATAGCCGGTCTCTCAGACCTCCGGAAATAATAATGGTAACATGCTCATCCATTTGTCCTGATTGCTGACTTTTTTTGTCTTTGTATGTCACGACAAGCTTCAACTATGATTGAATTTAAGGCGTATAAAGCTGTTGCAATGCATTTTAGGACATTTTAAATTGTCTGCATATGACACCTCCCTGTCTCATTATTAAGTATTTGAAGCTGCACTTTTGTTGCTCAAATAACTTGTATGAAAAATACCTCTTTCTTACCTGCAGTGCTTTTGTTCCTTTTGTCAGCTGTCCAGGCTTGCGGTCAGCCTGCAAAGCCGGCAACACATGATTTTCCTGAGAACCTGCGCAGCAGACCTGACACTTTGAATAGCGGCAGTCTGGCCAATGCCGGTATAGATTCTTCCGGTATTTTAAAGTTGAGCCGTCTTATCGCTGAAGACAGTATTTCCAACGTTCACAGTCTCCTTATCATCAGGAACGATAAACTTGTTTATGAGCAGTATTTTCGGGGAAAAGACCAGAGACACGGAAAAAAGCTCGGCGTTATCGATCATGCATCCGGACAGCTGCATGATTGCCGCAGTATTTCAAAAAGCATTGTATCGGCCTGTATTGGTATAGCGCTGAGACAGCAGCTGATTAAAAGTATTGATGAACCTGTTAAAAATTATTTTCCTGAAATAAAAGACAGCGTTAAAGCATCGGTTACCATCAGGCAACTGCTCACAATGACATCCGGTTTCAAATGGAAGGAGATCGGCAGTTACGGCAGTTTCTTCAACAGCGAAACGCAGATGGATATCTCCTTTAATCCTGTTGGATATGTTTTAAGCCGGAATATCACGGCGGCTCCGGGTACCCAGTGGAATTACAATGGGGGCAATACACAACTGCTCGCAGAAATTATTTTCCGTAAAAGCGGAATGACTATCGATAAATATGCAGAAAAGTATTTGTTCGGGCCGCTCGGCATCACTCATTATGAATGGATCGGTCTGACCTTCAAACATATCCCTGCCGCCGCTTCGGGCCTAAGGCTCACTCCGCGGGACCTGATGAAATTCGGTCTTCTTTATTGTCATGAAGGAAACTGGAACGGCAAACAGCTCGTCGATTCTGCCTGGGTAAGGGATTCTTTCAAACCGTTTATCAGCCGGCCTGATCTCAGCAAGTATAACCTGCCTGACGGCGCTTACGGTTATCAGTTCTGGACTTTCACCTGCAGCCTGAACGGCCGGACATTCGATATAGCTGAAGCCAAGGGAAACGGAGGACAGTCTGTATTTTTTTGTAAATCCCTTAACTTAATGGTAATCACTACAGGCGGCAATTATAATAAAGCTGACAATAACCCTTACGTGATCTTAACTAAATATATTCTTCCGTCTGTTCGTACCTTATAACAGATACTGACTGCTCTGGCCAAATGCCCGTCTCTCGCTGACGATACTTTAAACAGCGCATTAATTCGCCTTTCTGCAGCAAATTTTCCCCGGCTTTCGTGTTTCCACTAACGCATTCTCCGATGTGCAGAATGGGCACGTTTTCCAGGGGTTTTCAATGGCAAATTACCATCCCGTTTCTGTCCGTATCTGACATGTAATTGTCACTTCCGGTGACCGCAATGACTGCACTTTTGTGATATATAATTTAAATCGCAATGAAAAAACTTAAAAAAATTTTAATGATCACTGTACCGGCAGTATTACTTGTTGGTGTGATCCTGTTCGTACTGCTGCAACCGCTGCTTTCTTTTGCTCAGTACAACCCGTACAGCGGCGACAACAAATTTGAATGGAAGTCTTCCGCCTATAATCCTTCAAAGAAGACTGTTATCATTGTTGCGGACAACAAGGTAACTGAGATGTTTGACATGCTTGCGCCGTTCACGCTGTTCAATATCACCGGGAAGCTGAATGTTTTCATCGTGGCAAAGGAAAAGTCCCCGATCCTTATCAAAAAGGACCTGTTCGTGCTTCCGCAGTTCACATTCCGGGAAATAGACTCTTTGAAAATTCCCGCAGACGTGATCGTACTTCCTGCAACATCTTACCGCGACGAGAACCAGGATCCGGCAGTCATGTCGTTTATTAAATCACATTTTACGGATACAACCCGTATGCTTTCAGTATGTGATGGTGCGTCAGTCGGCGCTGCAACAGGTTTTTATGACGGAGTTCCGATCACCTGCCATGCTTCGGATATCAACCATATGAAGGATCATTTTAAAAAGCCGGTTTGGGTTCAGAACATGAACGTCAGCCGTACCGGTAATCTGTACAGTACTGCTGGCGTATCCAATGCCGTAGAAGGCACGCTGGCCATTATAAAGGATATGATGGATGAAAATACCATGAAGGCTGTTGCCGACAGCATCAGCTATCCTCACAGCACGGTAAGCAATTCGCACAACAGCACCCCGCTGAAGTTTGGCAACTATATGACGATCCTCAATAAAATAATCTTCCGCAAAAACAAAAAAATAGGCCTTGTGATCAGCGACGGGATCAGCGAATTCGAAATGGCAAGTGTTCTGGATACCTATTCAAGAACTTTTCCGAGCACCTTTGCTGCCATTACGGGCAAAGACAGTACAGTTACCACAAAGTATGGACTGACATTGGTTCACAGCGGAGGCAAAACAGAAAAGAAACTCGACGAAATCCATGTGATCGGCTCTGCTGCTGTAACAGCTGAACCGGCAGAAAGCACTGAAATCATCCGCTATGATTTCAAAAAAAGCTATCCGATAGAGGTATGCCTGGAAAGGATAAAATCTGTTTATGGTGTCAAATTCTACAACGCTGTTAAACTGACCCTGGATTACAATTAATAACGATAAACTATAAAGTCATGAAAAAAATCATAATGATCGCCATACTGCTGATTGGCGCTAAAATATCCTTCGCACAAAGCGACAGCACTAAAGTCGAACAGTACTGCCAGATCGTAGCCACACCGAAATTTCTGAGCAATAAAGTGAGTATTGATATTGATTTCGGCGAAGAGAAGAGTTACTGGCGGGACACACGCCTGAAAAGTTATTCCGGCACCGTCCGCAAATTCAACACGATTATCGATGCACTGAATTTTATGGGCCGCGACGGCTGGATGTTCATCAATGCTTACCCGGTGACCGGCGGTAATACGGTAATTTATCACTTTGCCTTTCGCAAGGTCTTTTTGAAATCTGAACTTAACAACTAATCAAACCATGAAAAATTATAAATGCTTATTGCTTATTCTGCTTGCCTTCTCATTTGCCGGTACCGCATTTGCCCAAACCGACCAGCAGGCAGCTGACAGGATCACCGGCACATACTGGTCTCCTAAAAAAGACGCCAAAATTGAAATTTACAAAAAAGGAACGCGTTTTTTCGGTAAATCTGTCTGGGTAGCCATACCCAGACAGGATGATAAAAATCCCGATGCGGCTTTAAAGATACGCCCGGTGCTGGGAATTGAACTGCTGACCAATTTTATTTATGACGACGGCGATTACACAGGCGGAAAGATCTATGACCCCGAAAGCGGAAAGACTTATGACTGCAAAATGAAGCTGACCGGTCAGGATCTTAAAGTACGTGGTTATATCGGCATCTCGCTCCTTGGCAGGACTGAGGTGTTTAAACGTATCAATTAAACAACTGTAATTTAAGTTATGACCGCAATTATTATAGGAATCATTACAGGCATAGCTGCCGTGATATTTATCAACCTGCTTAAACAGTTTAACAGGGCGCTGATTTATGCGCTCGTCCTTTCCGGCATAGCTTACCTCTATGTAGGTTATAACTGGAGCGACACTGTATTGCTCGTGATCTGTACTGTACAGTCAGTTGTATTCGTACTTGTTGCCTGTGCCGGTGTACAAAAAAGTTTACTGATTCTTGCCGCAGGCTACTTCCTGCACGGTATCTGGGATTTGCTCTTCGACCTGTTCCCTGCGGCGGGACTGATGCCTCCTCATTATGATCTTTTCTGTTTGTCTGTTGATTTTACAATGGGAATTTATCTCGTTATTCTGCATTATAAAACAGGAAAAACAATCGTAACAGCTTAATTTTGGCAGATGGTACTTTACATTAAAAACATGGTTTGCCTTCGCTGCATTAACGCGGTTACACAGGTTTTAACTAACCTCGGGGCATACCCGGTTTACATTCACCTGGGCGAAGTTGTGCTGAAAGAAGCCCTGGATGAAACGCGTATGGTGCAGCTGGAAAACGATTTAAGACAGCTGGGATTCGAGCTGCTTGATGACAGCCTGAAGCAGCAGATCGACAAAATAAAGTCTGTTATTATCGAGCATGTCCATTACCGCGAAGATGAAAAATTTTTGTTTTCAGAAGTGCTTGCAGATGCCCTGCACAAAGATTATTCAGTGCTCAGCAAACTTTTTTCAGAAACGGAAGGCATTACCATTGAGCAGTATGTGATCCTTCAAAAAATTGAGAAGGTCAAAGAACTCCTTGCCTATAAGGAGATGAATCTCAATGAAATATCATTCCGGCTCAATTACAGCAGCGTGGCTCATTTATCCTCCCAGTTTAAAAAAGTCACCGGGCTTACGCCAAGCCGGTTCAAAGCCCAGCATACCCATCTGCGCAAATCCCTTGATCAGGTCTGATCGTCAATAGGATATAAATACTACCCTTAATTGTATAAATACCGGTGCCATAAGTGCCGGTATTTTTGTGTCATAAAAAATTAATCATGACACACACATATCAGATTTCCGGAATGACCTGCACCGGTTGCCGGGACAAAGTAGAAAAGATCCTTAACGGAATACCCGGCGTAAGCGCCGTTTCGCTTGACCTGGAAGCAGGCACGGCAGCTATTAGTATGAGCGCCCATATCGCAACTGAAACATTTAAAGATGCTTTCAGGGATTACCCGCGTTACCAGATCAGTGAAATTATTCATCACCGCGAAGAGGTGACAGAGCAGGCACCTGACAGATCCTGGTTTCAGACGTATAAACCTGTCATTATCATTTTTATTTACATAACTGCCGTTTCGGTACTGGTTTCGACAGAGCAGGAGCACTTCAGCCTGCTTAAAGCAATGCGGATTTTTATGTCCGGTTTTTTTCTTACGTTCTCCTTTTTCAAAATGCTCGACCTGCAAGGTTTTGCTGAAAGTTACCGGATGTATGACCTGATCGCCCGCAGGTATCCGGTATGGGGCTACATGTATGCGGTACTCGAACTTGTTCTCGGGATTTCATTCGCCGTTAATTTTCTTCCGGTAGTCTCAAACTGGGTTACACTCGCTGTATTGTCTGTGAGTATCGCCGGTGTCCTCAGGAGCGTATTGAACAAACATGCCATCAAATGCGCTTGCCTGGGTTCGGTGTTCAACCTGCCGATGAGCACGCTGACAATCTTTGAGGATGCACTGATGATCCTGATGAGCGCACTTATGCTTTTTTTGATGTAAAAAACGGCAGCGGCAATGTCCGTATCTGACGCATCAATGTCCCAGCCGCTGCTTTTAATCAACATACTTTTAACCCATTGAATTTTATGAAAACTTTACAGATTCTTATCGCAATTATTTTTACTGCCGGCTTTCATGTGAAAGCACAAAAGGCCGGCGTTAACGCTGCCCAGGTTCTCGGTTCTTATTATGAAGTGAAAAATGCGCTCGTCAGGTCCGACAACAGCCTAACTGCTGAAAAGGCGTCCGCCCTTGCAAAACTGGCGGCAGATTTTGACACAAATATTTCCCAGGCAGACAGGGCTCCGGCTATCAAAGCAATAATAAGCAGGCTGGTTGCAGATGCACAGTCGGTAGGCGCTACCAAAGACCTGAACAGGCAGCGCAGCGGTTTTGCTGCATTATCTGCTGATATATACAGCCTCGCCAAAACGCTGCCGCTTTCTGACAAACCCATCTATCAGGCGTACTGCCCGATGAAAAAAGGCTACTGGCTTTCAGCTGAGCCCGCTATTAAAAATCCTTACTACGGAGCCGCCATGCTGACCTGCGGTAAAGTCTCCGAAACGATCAATCCTTAACAATTTATAATCTGATGAAAAGTATCTTCTCTTTTTTAATGTGGCTTTTATTGCCGGCAATTGCCTACAGTCAGGAAGGCGGAATGAATATGCATGGTAGCGGTATGGATGCTGCACCGGCAAAAAAACAAACCACAGGTGAACAGCTGATGCCCAAAACCGGAAGTATAGGCATGAATATGCAGATGCCTGAACGGCGCAAGCCCTTTTATCAAAAAATCGGCAACCGCGTGATCTATCACCTGTACATCACCGATACTACCGTAAATTATACCGGAAAGAAAAGGCCTGCGGTAGCGATCAACGGAAGCATTCCCGCCCCGACGCTGACATTCACAGAAGGAGATACTGCAGAGATATACGTTCATAACGAAATGATGATGGAAACATCAATCCACTGGCACGGCCTCATACTGCCCAACCGCTACGACGGTGTGTCATACCTGACTACTGCGCCGATCCTGATGGGCGGAACACATTACTATACTTTTCCGGTTGTACAGAACGGTACCTACTGGTATCACTCTCATACCATGAACCAGCAGCAGAGCGGTATGTACGGTGCTTTTGTCATTCACAAAAAACACGAACCGCTTCAAAAGGAATATACGCTGTTGCTCAGTGACTGGACTGACGAAAATCCGGATCAGGTGGAAAGGTCCCTGCACAATGCGACCGACTGGTACGGGATACGCAAGGGCAGCACGCAGAGCTACGCTGAAGCGATACGCAGCGGCCATTTTAAAACTAAATTCATCAATGAATGGAAAAGAATGGCTGCGATGGACGTCAGCGATGTATACTATGACCATTTCTTCAGTAACGGCAAGCCCGCAGCAGCCGCGCCCGGTTTTAAAGCGGGTGACCGCGTCAGGCTCAGGGTAATAAACGGCAGCTCGTCCACCTATTTCTGGCTGCAGTATGCCGGCAGCAAAATTACGGTTGTGGCCAATGACGGAAAAGATATTGAACCCGTGGAAGTTGACCGGCTGATCGTGGGTGTATCTGAAACCTATGATATTATGGTTACGGTTCCTGACAGCAGGAGCTATCAATTTCTGGCAACTGCGGAAGACCGCACCAAATCTACTTCGCTATGGCTCGGCAGCGGCCAAAAGATAAATGCCGTCCCACTCGGGAAATTGAAATACTTCGAGGGTATGAAGATGATGAATGATATGATGAAGATGAACGGCGATATGAATGATATGGGAATGAGCATGAGCCTGCAGCAGATGGATATGAATACGGTAATGTATCCCGAAACCGCCGACTCAAGCCGCCAGATAACAACCCTCAATTACAGCATGCTCCGTGCGACGGAAGATACCAGGCTGCCGGACGCTCCCTTAAGGGAACTACATTTCAACTTATCAGGCAATATGAACCGGTATATTTGGTCTGTAAACAATAAGACGGTTTCTGAAACTGATAAAATTCTGATCAGAAAAGGCGAGAACATCCGCATCATCATGTATAACGGTACTATGATGCGCCATCCTATGCACCTTCACGGTCATTTTTTCAGGCTGATCAACGGGCAGGGAGACCGGTCACCGCTGAAAACGGTCACGGATATTATGCCCATGGAAACTGATACGCTCGAATTTGCGGCGACGGAAAGCGGTGACTGGTTCTTCCACTGCCATATCCTTTACCACATGATGGCTGGTATGGGCAGGATATTCAGCTATGAGAACAGCCCTGCAAATCCTGAAATAGCTGACCCCGCAGCCGGGATACGTAAAATATATGCTGATGACCGCAAATTTTATCTGATGTCAAAGGTGGGGCTGGAAAGCACCGGCAGCGACGGAGAAGTTATGCTGGCCAATACACGCTACCAGCTCCAGACGGAATGGCGAATCGGCCTGAACAACCGTGACGGCTATGAAACGGAAAGCCACTTCGGGAAATATCTAGGTCAGATGCAATGGCTTTTCCCGTATGTCGGCTGGGATTTCCGGTATCGCAAAGTAGATGAACCGGAGAAAAACCTGTTCGGGCAGCTTAGCGGAGCGGATCGCCGGAGCGCTTTTTGCGTCGGTGTCGAATATACCCTGCCGCTGCTGGTTAAAGGTGATGTAAGGTTTGATTCCTACGGGAAGATCAGGCTGCAGCTGGCCAGGGAAGATGTGCCGGTGTCAAAGAGACTGCGATTTAACTTTATGGTCAATACGGACAAGGAATACATGGCTGGTTTTAAGTATGTGGTCACCAAGTATTTCGGCATCTCGTCCCATTATGACAGCGACATGGGGCTCGGCGCCGGTATAACATTAAATTACTAACTGCTTCCCGGTTTTCCGCATTAACAAACACCTGTCTGTTTACGACAGGTGTTTGTCTCTGTTTATGGCCGCGATCCCTTTACTTTTGCGAAATAATCTTAATTTCAACCATGAGAAAAATCGCTTTTATCATACCGCCGAGCGTAGAAATATTAGACCTGGCGGGCCCGGTTCAGGTATTCACGGAGGCCAGATTTTACGGCTTCGAAACTGACCTTGAATATTATACTTTCAGCACTGATCCCGTATCGACCTCCGGACTGGGGTTCGGTAAACTTGCTCATTTTTCAGAGGCCGCGTTAAAGGAAGGCGATTTTATATTTGTTCCCGGCATGGACTTCGATTATGTCAGCAGCATTTCTTTCAACGGCGAGCGTGATTTCTTCAGCTGGCTCAAAGCATGTTCGGATAAAAGAATAACCGTATGTTCAGTTTGCAACGGCGCTTTTGCCCTCGGCCGTGCGGGATTGCTGCACAATACCGAATGTACCACGCACTGGCGCCGCGTTGATGCGCTGCAAAAGGAGTTTCCGACCGCCAGGGTACTTGGCGAGATTCTGTTCGTAAAAAGTAACAATGTTTACACGAGTGCCGGTATCAGCGCCGGAATTGACCTTGCCCTCGCCATTCTGGAAGATCTGAAAGGTCCGCTGTTTACCCATAAAGTCGCCCGCGGCCTGGTGGTGTACCACAGACGGAGCGGCAAACACCGGCAGCAAAGTATTTACCTCGATTACCGTAACCATATCAACCCGCAGGTACATGAGGTTCAGGATTACCTGATCGATAATCTGTCAGAAGAAAATAACATAGATACCCTTGCCGCCCTGGTGAATATGAGCCCGCGCAACCTCAGCAGGGTGTTCAAGGAAAAGACCGGCTCTACCATTCTGGAATACCATACGGCGCTGCGCAGGGAGTTTGCCGGCACCATGCTGAATAATCCGGATTTTACGATGGATTACATAGCTGCCAAATGCGGTTTCAAAACAGCGAGACAGCTGCAGCGAATACTGAAGAAATAAGTCTTTCCTTTGCGATCAGCTTGTCCTTATCTGACGGCTGATTGGCATTTCAGCAGGAACGGAAAGATGGATTTTTGTACTATAAAAAATAGTCAAAATGAAATTTTTAAAGATCTTTAAAACAGCCGGCCGGCTTGCATGCTGCCTGGCGGCAGCTCTGACAGCATTGGGCGGGACACGCCTCGCCGCAGGCCAGTCAGTGAATCTCAATGAAAAGGATATTGTCTGGAATATGCCTGCCTATGAGAAGACAAAACCCACCGCACTGATTATTGCAGACCCCAAATCTACTGAAATGTTCGATATGCTTGCGCCTTTCTATATTTTCAGCTCTACGGGAAAAATGAACGTATTCATCGTTTCAAAAGAAAAAGCGCCCGTTCTCATCAAAAAGGATCTGTACGTACTTCCGCAGCTGTCTTTTAAACAAGCCGATTCCCTCGGACTGACAGCTTCAGTAATTGTAGTTCCGGCGCTTTCAAAGCGGGATGATAAACAGGATCCGGCCGTTGTCTCTTTTATCAAAGACCACTATGCCGGAACCACCAGATTGCTGGCCGTATGTGATGGTGCCTCAACTGCTGCAGCTACCGGCCTGTATGATGGTCTTCCCATCACTTGTCACGCGTCTGACTTTGCAATGGTGAGCTCACATTTCAGTAAACCCCAGTGGATCAAAGATGTCACCGTTGCCCATAGCGGTAATCTGTACAGCACTGCCGGTGTTTCCAATGCGGTCGAAGGCAGCCTGACAGTAATCGATGACCTGTTCGGCCCGGAAGTCATGAAAACAGCGGCTGCGGCCATCAGCTATCCGCATCCGGAGATCCTGACCGCACATCAAAGCACTGCCATTAAATTTGACAGCGAATTTAATTCGGCTATAAAACCGGTGAGCAGCCAGAACCGAAAACTAGGTATTTTCCTTCAGAATGGAATTGATGAATTTGAGCTGGTAAGTATACTCGATACTTACGGACGTTCTTTCCCGAAAGTTATAAAAGGTTATACCTCCGACGGTATGCCGGTTCATACCCGCTACGGACTTACCATCCTCAGTACCGGAGATAATGACCCGTCAAAAGCTGATGAGATCCATTTGCTGAGTGCTTCCGGTCAGTCAGCCCCTTCAGGCTTTGGCAAGGCTGTTCTGGTGACCTACGATCAGAAAGGACAATATCCGATTGACGTTTGCCTGAAACGCATCGGTGAGCTTTACGGCAGCCCTTTCCAGAACATTGTAAAGCTGATGCTCGATTATAACTAAGCAGAATTTGTACAATACCGGGTTACACCGGTATTGTACAAATTCTGATCATAGCCGCAAACGATATCTTATGCCCCTGACTGAAAATAAAAACATATTTAACTGGATACTTTTCTGCCTGATATTCCTAATCTGGGGCAGTTCATTCGTACTGATGAAGCTTGCCTTATTCGACAGTCACGGAAATAAGCTGTTTAATGTTTACCAGGTCGCGGCCCTGCGCATCATCTGTGCCGCAATCGTTTTGCTTCCTGTCATTCTTCGTCAGTGGTCATCTGTTCCAAAAAAACTGACCGGCTACATTTTTTTATCCGGTATTGTAGGAACCCTATTACCCGCACTGCTGTTTTGTTATGCAGAAACACGGATTGACAGCGCTTTGGCCGGTACATTAAATTCACTGACTCCGGTATTTACTATCCTGATTGGCGCAGTATTTTTTAAGGTAAGAATGTTTAAATACCAGCTGCTGGGAATTCTCACAGGTTTCTGCGGCGTGTTGCTGCTTTTTTTATCTGGGCACAATTCCGGAAATCATAACGTATTATACAGCGGCCTGGTCATTGTTGCAGTGATTTGTTATGCTGTAAATATCGCCCTTGTAGCACGATGCCTGAAACAGCTGAGTTCACTCGCTGTTGTGGCATATTCGCTTTTTTCAGTCGCCATTCCCGGTTTGATCATATTATTCCTGACAGGCTTCTTTCAAATGCCACTATCACAGCCGGTTTATATAAAAGGATGTTTGTCGGCCGCAGCGTTGGGTATTTTTGGTACAGCCCTGGCCTGGGTGATCTTTTTTGAACTCGCCAGACGCACAAATACCGTTTTTGCGGCAAGCGCCAGTTATGGAATACCTTTTATCGCGCTGGCATGGGGGGCATGGTATAGAGAATCAATACTACTGTCCCAAATCGGTTGCCTGCTGATTATCCTGGGGGGAGTTTTTCTGATACGGATTAATAACAAAAGAAGAAAATCTGCAAATAGTTAACCATATTTGAGCTTACAGCATCTTACACTGTGATAAATATTAGCCAACAGCAATATGTCTAATCGATGAAGGCATTATAACCTTGCTTAAGCGCCAGGTTAAGTTTTATATAAAATTGAACATCGATAGTTTCTTGCCGTCGGATCTGCAATATCTTGAGTTAAGTCCCATTCAACTTTTTTATCCTCCTATTTGCCTTGTGGTGTCACCCGTAATTTTGTATAGCAAAATAAAACAATATGAAAACGCAAATTCAATTTGATGTAATAATAATCGGCGGCAGCTATTCCGGACTTGCAGCAGGCATGGCTTTAGGCAGAGCACTGCGCAATGTACTCATCATCGATAGCGGCAAGCCCTGCAATGCCCAAACCCCGTTTTCTCATAATTTCCTGACCCGGGATGGTGAAACGCCGGCCGCCATTGCAAAGCTTGGCCGTGAACAGGTAGAAGAATATCATCGTGTAACTTTTTTGAACGGCGTAGTTATTAAAGCGGCAAAGACAGCCAACGGGTTTGAGATCGGTATGGCATCCGGTGGAACCGTTAACGCCACTAAACTTATATTCGCTACCGGTATCAGGGACATGCTGCCGGTTAATGACGGTCTGGCTGCCTGCTGGGGAATTTCTGTGCTTCACTGTCCGTTTTGTCATGGCTATGAAGTGCGGAACAAAAAGACGGGCATTATTGGTAATGGCAATGCCGCTTACGAATTGACCACGTTGATCAGCAACTGGACTAAAGATCTGACCATCTTTACCAATGGCCCGGCAGCTTTTACAACCGGACAAAATAAAAAGCTTGCTGAACACCAAATCAGCATTATTGAAAAACAGATCGTCCAACTGGAGCATGAGCAGGGCAACCTGCGCCATATTCAATTTAAAGATAATACTAAAATAGCGCTGACGGCTGCCTATATCCGCAGCCCGTTCCGGCAGGCTTGCCCGTTACCTGAATTTTTGAGCTGTATGTTGAACGAAGATGGTTACATACAGGTAGATGCTTCACAAGCTACCAGCGTACCTGGCATTTTTGCCTGCGGCGACAATACCACTAAAAACAGAACGGTAGCCAACGCGATAGCATCGGGTACTACTGCAGGCATGACGGTTAGCCGTCAATTGATCACTGAACAATTTTAAACAGACAACAAAGAAATAATTTTGGGATGATCGTTATTGCTACCGGAATACGCTTATGACACTGTACCGAATAAATTTTTAAAAGAGCACCTTCAGATCTCAAACCGGGAACACTGTTTTCTTTTCTTCAGGAGGTGAATTTATTGTGTATGAATATTCTCAATAATTAAATCTATATTTGCAATATAATTGATTACTCAAGTATATGTCAACAATAAACAGATCATTGGTAATATTAATAAATATAATGAAAGTTCAGTCAATCCTCGCTCGTCGCTTTGATCGGTTGAGCGTACACGGGCTTGGGTTTAGTGATTTTATTATTCTTAATATATTAGAGAATGCTCCTGGTGAAAAAATGAGGAGAATAGATTTAGCTGAAGAAATAGGGCTCACTGCTTCTGGTGTAACGAGGCTTCTTTTGCCAATGGAAAAAACTGGTCTGATTGCAAGAGAATCATATATAAGAGATGGACGTGTAAGCTACGTAGTTCTTACAATTGCCGGAAAAAAATTACTTCAAGAAGCCAAAATAACTGCGGAGCTGATAGCCAAAGATCTTTTACCTTCACTAAAAGAAAAGGATTTAAAAGTTTTATCAGAAACATTATCCGCTCTTGGCGGAAATCTTTATTAATCATGATCAACAGCAGTTGCATGTTTAATCAGCTAACAAATATCAAGGAATGGAAAAGTCGCTAAGGAAGCAAATAAAAGAAGACATGCGAAATGACAAGCCTGTTATAGGCCTGGTATCAATAGAAAATAAGTTTACTAATAAGAAATATATCGAAGGCTCTATTAATGCCAGAGCCTTAATAAATAGAATACGATATTCATTAAACAGCGGACAATTCGGAAATAAAAAACTTCAGGAAGACTGGAATGAAATAGGAGAACAATGTTTTTTGTTTGAGATCATCAGCGAAATTGTATATGATGCTTCTGTTTCTGTCAATTATCGCAAAGAAGTATTGAAACTGGAAAAGACAACTTTAAAGAAATGTCATTCAGATTTCTATAATGAAGTAGCGAAATAAATCTCAAAGTCACTTTTTAATAAAGTTTAGATACAAAATAGCATAATATGGTTACGGCAAAAGTTAAAAATATAGAACTGTGTTATGCTATTACAGGTGAGCAAAACATTAATAATATAGTTTTAATTTCAGGCCTCGGGACGCAGATGATTCGCTGGTCGACTCCATTTTGCGAGTTATTAGCGGAAAAAGGATTTAGAGTCATCAGATTTGATAATAGAGATTCCGGCTGCTCCACATTTTTAGCCAACGAGCAGGTTCCTGATTCAAATAATTTTTTGGAATTGCTTCGATCAGGCAAGGAAATATTAGCCCCGTATACCTTGTTTGACATGGTGGAAGATGTAGTCGGGCTTCTTGATGCCTTATCGATCACAGAAGCCCATATTGTCGGACGCTCAATGGGCGGGATAATTGCGCAGCTATTTGCTAGCCAGTATCCGGAAAGAGTTTTGTCATTGACATCAATTATGTCCACTTCCATGAATCCCGCTCTTCCTCCAACCGAGGCAGATGTCATGGCAATGATGATAGCGCCAAAGCCAGATGCCGCCTATGATAAAAAGGCAAATTTAAATCAGCGTCTCGCATTTGCTAAAAGGATAGCCGGTAGTAAATTTAGCTTGGATGAAAAGGAGGAAATTGCAATGATCGAACAGGAATTCGTCCGGTCCAAAAATCAGAGCGGTGGATTATGGAGACAACTGCTGGCAATCATTACAACTGGATATAAAAAGGAATATTTACAGAAAATCAAGGCTCCGACTTTAGTAATTCATGGTTCTGACGATCCAATCTTTCTTCCGGAATGTGGCATAGATACTGCACGGACAATAAAACGGGCGGAATTTATGCTTATAGATGGTATGGGCCACCATATACCATCACTATTATACCCGCCAATAGCCGAGGCAATTTTCCGCAATGCGATTAGGGGTTCGTCCAGATGATCGTCATATGCGTCATCTAATATGATAAATTGGGTCTTTGAAGCATATTAAGCCGCTCCTTCGCGATTCCGTCATGAATGATTCTCCTGCTAATAATTCAAAATGGTTAGACGACTTCAAAGTAGCATAAAGATAATTCAATCGTTTGTTTTCTATTTTGCTATTGAAAACTCTAACGACGTGATATTTAATATCTTTATAGTTTCTCGGTGCGAAAGTGGATTATATGTTATTAGTTATTTTTTATTTAGATTTTTACTTAGGTGCCAAGGGGCTGTTAACAGATTCGCTCGCTGTCAGTTTAATTTAGGTTTTAAAAATCAATTTTATAAAATCGTTATTGAAAATCTTTAACAATTTTTTGGAAATTAACCGTCTTTTGTAACGGGTGTTGCTGAAAAACATCCTTGTTAAGTCTTCAATTGTATGTGAGATTGGCAATGCGTTACGTTCTGATACCCTGTAAATTTTTTTCTTATAACCGGTGTTAAACACCAAATTGTTAGGGTCCACAAAGCATGCTTCAATGGATGTAATTAAAGGGTCTCCATCATGGGGCGCAAAATGCAAAAAGCCTTTAACTTAATTGTTAAGGGCTTTTCTGTTTTAGTAGAGTTTTGAAGCGTGTTTATAGGTCCGATGATAGTATGTTCTTACTAAAATATAAAAATCTGTATCGCCGTTGTAGTATTAAAAGTTTTAAAAGTTCCTAAAGATTTCCTTTAATAATGGGCGTATGGCCAGCGTGGCGAGCACAACGATCATCGCTTGGCAAGCGATAAATGGATATACATTGAAACGGTCGATAAATTAATAGCCGCTATGCTCAAGAAAGAGATATCTATCCACAATCAGTATCTGCTTTAATTGTAAGTTTCAAACATTTTCTTTGATGTAATAAGTAAGTCACGATCACAACAAAAAATACAAAAGAGGACTTAAAGCAATCGCCATAACTCGCGATGGCCAAACCCGATATAAAGGCGAAGATCACGTCAAACACAAAGCCCGCAAACGCCCATTCTTTTAACCGTTTGGACCAAGGTTGCAGTAAGGCGCTAACGCCCATAAACTTCGCGATGCCCAAGGCCAGAATAAAATACGGAGGATAACCCATTTTCAGCGTTTTTAAATAGGTTACCGGATTTTTCGTAACCTCCCAATATCCGCTGATCAAAAAGAAGATACTTAGCAAGATCAGCAAGGTCCAATATATTTTATTGTGCTTTTTTGAAGTTTCCATAAGGGATTAACTTGTTATTTTTGATGTTTAAATACATGAAAATACCAGCAGTGACAAGGCAAAAAATGGTTGCCTGTACCGTACCTTCCGGCCCGAATTGGCCACCGCTGATCCATTCCGGTCCCGATAGTTGCGTGGTTAATAATCCGGACGTGCCGTCATTTCCCGAAGTGACCGCGCCGAAGATCCCCGATTGCACAAAGTTCCAGGCAAAATGAATAGCGATTGGTTGCCATAAACTCCGCGAATAGATATAGGCCGAGCCTAACAACAGACCGGCTTCTACAGCTACGCAGAAGGCTGAGATAATGGTCGCATGAGGGTTGAATAAATGCAAAGCGCCAAAGATCAATGCGGAAATAAATAACGCGAGGTAACTACCTAATTTTTCTTCGATGATCCGGAATATGATGCCCCGTATCAATATTTCTTCGAAAATGGCAACGGTAAAAGCGACCGCCATCGGGATAATGATAAAGGAAATCGGGTTAACCGCGATAATCCTAAAGCTGCCGTTCAGGTAAATGACCAGCATCGTTAGCAATTGGATATTCACGCCAATCGAGATCCCCCAAACTAAATTTTTAAACAGGTTCCAGTTCGACAGTTCGGTAACCGGACGTTTTTCGATCCATTTGAAAAACACTCGATAGGTTACAATTACAGCAATAGACGCGAGTACTCCTTTTACAAGGTTCCTAATCTCCTTGCCCGTTTCTTTAAGCAGGAAAGCACTGATATTTTGTGTTGCGATAAACACGATCAGGCAGGCCAGCAGACCCAGAGTGATCCGGCTAAGCGGATGGGTTAATATTTTTTTCATAGTTAATGTTTTTAAATCCTTTGATAACGAGATAGAGCCCCAGCGAAAATTCCCAGGCAGCAATCGGTAATGCCATAATACCCGCCACAGGCGAAACCCTGCCGATTAGCCCGAATAAGGTAGCGGCCCATGAAATGATTAGCAGTGTAGCGCCAACAAAGCCCAGCATGGGTAATACGCGAGGCACGAGGCGTGATTGAAATAATAAGGAGCCGAGCAGCACGGCATTGATCGCAGGTATCAAACTCTGCCCAATCAGGAACATCCGGTCATAAAGCACCACCAGCATCCCGGTTTGCCGCAGGCTTACCGCAGTTAGCAGGAAAGCGACGCCGGCAAATATGGTAGCCGCTTCGAGTGTACGGGAGGCGACAAAGCCCAGCGCCAGTCCTTCATGTTGCTTTTTGAGTACCGGGTATAAAGCAATGGCGGTACCCATACCGGCCAGTGCCACGATGATCTCCAGTACGCCCCCAATTAAAACAGGTGTAGCAGGGCCATTAAAATGCGCAGCGTGCACTGTGCCATAAAGTGCAATGGTCGGGATCGAAACAAAGGTGAGCAAATAGCAAATACCTGCCACCAATGCAGTTTTACGATTTGGGCTCATTTCTTGGCGAATGGATTGGTTTTCCAAGCCTTAGAAACGTGAATGCTCACTATAAAGCTACGGTTATACATTTCCTGCCCATTGGAAATATTGGTCAGGCCATAGTTGTAGCGCAAGTCAAGCGCGATCCGTTTGGTTTTGGTATGGAAAGTATAACCACCACCTGCTTGCAGGCCGGCATCAAAACGTTTATAGCTGTGATTGCCTGAACCGAAGGAAAGATCGCTGTTTTGGTCATTAATGTTTTTAGTACCATAAAAATTGTAAGCGATAGATGGCCCGGCATTAATATGAAACTCACATAAATGAAAACGCGCCAGTAAAGGCAATTCAAATGCATATAAGCGAATTGTCGAAGCCTGGGTGGTTAAGGGGTTAGCATCTTTCAGTTTGCCACCTTTGGTGGTGAAATACAATTCAGATACCAATGAGAATGCCGGAGTGATACCAGCCTGGAAGGACATGCCGACCTGGGCTCCCAGTACAGATTTTTTGTAATCGCTCAATTTGCTGTTCGCATCACCATAGTTCAGGTTCGTGCTGATCAGGTTAAGCAGAGGGTCCAAATAGGTTTTTGTTGTTTTGGCCGTGTCGGTCGTTTGCGCAACTGCAAAAAACGATAGGCTTAAAAAGAGGCCGGTAAATAAGGTTTTTTTCATTTTCTTTTGTTTGAATTTTTTTTCTTAACCAAAAGTATATGAATGACTTAGCTTGCTAAATTCCGATATGCCAAGTACCCTTAGATGTCTGCCTAAGGTGCGTATTCGTCTGCAAACTAAGTCCGGGTATTGATGAGTTGGAAGAACGTTTCCTTATAGGTATCGGAAACCGGGATCAGCTGGTCGGCGATCTTGATCCGGCTGCGCTCAATGGATTCGATCTTGCTTACTGCGATCATAAATGATTTATGCACCCGGCATACCAAACTGGCCGGGATCAACCGCTCGAACTCGCTAAAATTCTGCAAGGTCATCACCTTTTTAGTGGTGGTGTGGATACGCCGGTAATCCCGCATCCCTTCGATATAAATGATCTCACTGATAATGATCTTTTCCAGCCGGTTCTCAGTTTTGACAAAGATGAAATCAGGCGCAGCATCGCCCGTTTTTGGAGCTAGGTTGTCCTGGGCTTTATTCACCGCTTGCAGGAAGCGGTTAAAAGTAAATGGCTTTAATAAGTAATCTGTGATCTTCAGTTCGTAGCCTTTCAAGGCATATTCCTGGTACGCGGTGGTAATAATAACCTGGCTGGTAATTTTCGAACTTTCCAGCAATTCAATACCCGTCAATTCATCCATGTTGATATCCAGGAAAAGCAGGTCGACCTTATGGCTATTCAAATAGGCTAAGCCGGTCAGCGCGTTGTCAAAGGTCGCTGCAAGCGCCAGGAAGGGAATCTTTTCGATAAAATCTTTAGTCTTATCCAGTGCCAGTGGCTCGTCTTCTATAATAATACAGCTCAGTTTATCCATTTGGGATCATTAAGTCGATAGTGTATAATTCGTTTGTTTTATCCACACGCAAGCTATGTTTACCTTTGTATAGCAATTCCAGGCGTTTGCGGATCAAATCGTTACCCAAGCCGCTATCGGGTTGCCGGGCCGACGGCCGCGGATCAAACTTATTGGCGCAGAGCAAACGGATATTGTCATCATTCACGAAAATGTCAATCGTGATGGCATCCTCCAGTTTTTTATTGTTGGTGTGTTTAAAGGCGTTTTCGATGAAAGGAATAAAAACCATTGGTGCGATCTGTTTATTACCCATCACGCCGGTCACGGAAAAACTAACATACTTTTGATTGGCCGTCCTGATCTTTTGGAGCGCGATATATTTCTCGAGATACTCTACTTCTTTATGTAGCAGGATCAGCTCGGTCTTGGTTTCATACAAAATGAAGCGCATGATCCCCGATAACTGGTTTAAATAATTGGAGGCTTTTACTGCGTCTTTTAAGATCAGGGCGTCGATGTTATTGATCGTATTGAACAGTAAATGCGGGTCAAGTTGTGATTTGACCAATGCCATTTCCATTTCGTAGTTTTTTTCCTTTAACAGCTCTTTCAACCTTATCTCAGAAACCCAGGTGGCAAAACCTTTAATGCTCAAAGCGATAACACCGGCGATCAGGTTAATGAAAGAGGTCACCATTATGACCCGGGCAGCCGTACTTCGCCCGTATTTACCACCTTCATCCATATCTAAAACTTTACCGGTTTCTATGAAATAGCGGTGCAGGATATAGGAGAACACTGCGGCCCCAACAACGATCAGCAAACCCCAAAAAAGCGAAAGCCAAAACTTTCGTTGTTGCAGGTATTTTGGAAACAACAGAAAATAATAAACGATATAAGTAATTGCCGATGGCAGCAGGGCAAACAAAAAAAGGTTTTTAAACGCGTTCACCATCCTTGCGGCATGATCGCTGGTCGGCGGGCTACTTTTATTGTACAGCGCGATGAGTATGCCGATCAGGAGGAAATAACAGGCCCAGAAGCCAACATTCAAAATGACGGCGAAATATTTTTTCATAATCACCTGTAAATGTGTCGCTTTATTCCGGCATTGCAGCATTTTAATATGCAAACCGCTCATATATGTCTGCCAATGGGTTGGTTTGCTCAATAAGATCATCACGGTTTGATGATCTGCCCGGTATGTGCGCCGAACAAACTTCTTCGGAAGCCGTACTCCAATTGTCGCATGGTGGTTGGGATCTCGCCGGGGAAATAAGGAAAATACTGCGGCGAATCTTCGATCACGGTCGGGCTGACCGCATTGATGCGGATGCCGTTTTCCAGTTCAATAGCCGCGGCCCGTACAAAGCCCTCAACTGCTCCGTTAGCTGCCGAAGCATTGGCGAAATTCTTTTGCGGGTGTTCCGTCAAAGCGCCCGTTATTAAAGTAAACGAACCTTTAGGATTGATATAATGCTGACCGATCATTACTAAATTGATCTGCCCCATCATTTTGCCTTCCACGCCTTTCCAGAACTCAGCATCTCCCATCTCCGACCAGGGTCCAACATAGGTCGGTCCAGCCGTAGAGATCAGCGCATCGAACGTGCCGACCTGTTTATACATTTGTTCAATGGATTCCCTCGAAGTAATATTCGCCTGGATATCGCCGCCTTTGGAAGCGACCCGGATAATTTCGTGTTCTTTTTCAAATGCAGTACCTAAATACTGCCCCATAGTGCCGGTGGCACCCACAATTATAATTTTCATGATATGATTTTAGAATTCTGATGAAATGAGTTGTTTGCTAATGACCATGCCGGTTGTTGTTCCACCGGCAACCGCGTTAGCTAGCGTCCTTAATTTATTAGTGTTGTCTCCGCAGGCGTAGATGCCGGGAACTGTGGTGGCCTGCATGGCATCAACTTTGATATAGCCATCCTCCGTTAATTCGCAACCCATCGTTTCAGGTAGCTGGCAAACCTGCCGGAAAGGATTACGGACATAAGCGGCTGTTAAAACCGCTGTGGTTCCGTCTTTAAAGATTACGCGTTTCAGGTAACCTGCGCTATGCACCAAATTGTCGATTTCATTTTCAATTACCTTGATGCTGTGACTGCCCAGTTTGGTATTTTGTTCGGGTGTCAAAGTAGATGGTCCATTCGTAAATATGGTGAGGTCGTCAGTCCAATTCGTGATCAGGCTGGCCAATTCATAAACGGTTTCACCATTCCCGAAAATGCCGGTCTGTTCATCCCGAACTTCATAACCGTGACAAAATGGGCAATGCAAAACAGAAATGCCCCAGCATTCGGCTATGCCCGTAATTGCAGGCAGCATATCCCGAATGCCGGTCGCGAAAACCAGTTTACTTGCCGCGTACGTTTCACCCGAGGCGGCTTTGATTTCGAAGCCGTTCGCCGTTTTCGTTCCTTTTATGGCCACATCTGCTAAAAAGGTGATTGTGGAATATTGTAAAACTTGCTGCTTGGCAAAGGCGGCTATTTCGGCAGGCGTTTCTCCATCCCTGGTCAGGAAATTATGAGAATGGGGCGTTTGAGCGTTGCAAGGTTTGCCGCTGTCAATGATCAGCACGTCTCTTCTTGCCCGGCCCAAAGCCATGGCGGCCGCCATACCTGAATAGCTCCCGCCGATGATAATGACGTCAAATATGCGGTTCATATCAATTTCGATTTTACCCAGTTAATAAATGGCAGACCGGCAAATACCATCCAGGGCACTAATACTATTGTAAGTAAAAGGGTACGCTGATATAAAGGCAAAACAGCCAGGTGCTGTCCGAAGAAATTGAGAAAGAGCGTGATGGAGGGATAGATCACCAGCCAGATTTTGAGCATGGTGATTAGCTTGATTTTTGTGGTCATTGTGGAATTTATTTTGTTACCACAAAGGTACAGGCGGCCAGCGCCGCCGGATAGGACGAGAAAAGAGATGTATAGGACTTATCTCAAATTGGCCTTATCACCACGCTTGGTGCTCAACCCTTCAATTATTGTAATTCTATCATTTTTGAAGGATATGCGGATATCATCGTCCTTGCGGAAGAAGACGTTCTTTTGATATTCAAAGATCTCGAACCTCTCTTTGTTGTTGCGCTGGATAAACAAACGGTTGCCATCACGACTGATAGTCGCTTTATCGTGATCATTTATTTCGTAGTCACCGACGTATTGCGCTGCTTCAGCTGACGTTAGCGTGATCTCATCAAAATAGTGATATGGCTTATCATAAAGTATGGCAAGAATGGACTGCCCGATGGTTTCGATCTGGTGGTTGTAAATATTGTTAAGGATAATGATACTCACGTCTTCTTCCTGGATACGCCCGTAATACCCCGTGAATCCTAAAATATTTCCACCATGCGATACCACTTTTTTGCCATAGATGGTATCGATCCAGCAACCTAAACCATAGCCCTCTAAGAATGGTGTAGTGGCCATTGCCAAACTTTCTGCGCTATAGGCTTTGTAATGGAGTACGCCTTGGTGCCATCGGTAAAGATCGCCGACCGTGCTGTATAAAGAACCTGCGGAATAGGTCGCCGTCGAATCCCACATCGCTGACGGTTCTTTAACCGATTGCATGTATTTGGAATAGCCAATTGCTTTGTCGTGACTTTTAAGATTGACAAAATCAAATCCGGAATGGCTCATACCCAAAGGCTTTAAAATAAGCTGGCGTACTACCTGTTCGTACGGTTGATGCGTCACCTTTTCAATGATCAGGCCCAGCAGCATATACCCCGAATTGCAATAAGCATATTGCGTACCCGGATCAAAATCTAAAGACTTATCCTTAAAGAAAGAGAGCATTCTCGCTTTACTCCTTGGTTTCGTACTTTCCGTAACGGCATTGGTATCCCGCAGGATCTCGTAAATGCCCGAAGTATGCGTCAGCAGGTATTTGATCGTGATCTCATTGCCACGCTTAAAGTCCGGAAAGTATTTACTCAGCTTGTCGTTCAATGATAATTTGCTTTGCTCGAACAGTTTCAAAATTACACCTGCCGTAAACTCCTTGGTGGTCGAGCCGATCTGATAAACCGTATTGGTAGTATTTGGTATTTTTTTTGTGGCATCCTGGTAACCAAAGGCTTTTTTATACACGATCTTCCCATTCTTGCAAACCAATAATGAACCATTGAACCGGTTAAGGCGAATCGCCTTTTGAATAAGGGAATCGATTTGCTTTTCATAAGTTTGGGAGTAAGCCGAAGAAAAGAAACAGGCCAGAACCAGCAGGAAGGATATTTTTTTCATGGTGTTATTTGTCTTTTAAAAGCAAGTTCAGTTTGGCCCTTGTTTCAGGAATCTCTTTGATCGCCAAGGCCTTTTGAAAATTCAGGCGTGCATTTTTTTTATCATTTATGGCCAGGTAATAATCCCCATAAGAGTCCAGCGGGTTGGCATCCATCGGATAATTGCGCACGTTTAACGCGAACAGCTCCCCAGCCATATCGAACCGCTTTTCCCTTAATGCGTAATAGCCCAGGTTATTGACCAAGGGCTCATCCGGTAGTACCCGGTAACCTAGTTCGTCGGTGATCTTTTGGTAATGTGCGGTGATCACTGCTGGTAAATTGGGATTAGTGATGGCATGGCCCGAATCCCGCGGGAAGACATAATAATCAAAAACAAAGCGCAGGGCATCATAAGCTGCGATCAACGGAACGGTTCCATGATTGTCTTTCGGATAGTATGTTTCTGCAAAACGCAGCTTATTCTCCGGATGTTTATTGATATAATGGATCAGATCTAGGTTATACCTGGTCAATTGCGTTTGTTCTGTAGTATCGGCCTGAACAGCTAACGTATCTACGCCTGGCTCTGCATGACTGGCCAAGGCCAGAAATAGTGTTTTATGGGCATAGGAATTTTTCACTAAAGCCTCTTTCGCTTCATTCAGCAATTTGTGGTTATCCCACCAAATGGAGGGTTCTACGGCGATGTAGGCATTGAATATTTTTTGATGATGGACCATGGCCTGTACGACCATTAATCCGCCCAGTGAATGACCCATCAATAATTTATAGGACGTGGTCGGATAATGCTTATCTATATACGGTATTAGTTCTTTTGCGATAAAAGTCAGGAACCGCTCACCGCCGCCGGAGTTTTTCACCCCGTCGCTGTTGTTGGCTACCGTCGTTGGTGTGAGGTCCCGGCTCCGGTCGGTATTTGGGACGCCTACTACGATCATGGGCGGACAAAGGCCCATATCAGCCAGACGTTCCACCGTGACTGACACCGAGCGGAAATTATTTTCGCCATCCAATACGTAAAGCACAGGGTAGCTGCTTTGGGTTTTACCTTGATACGGCGTGTATATCAGCAAAGGACGCTGTTCTTTTAAAACATCCGACCGGACACTATCCGCAAAGCCTAAACTAAAATTACTGGAGGACTGGCCGCTGACCTGTACTGCGGAAAATAAAAGGATAAACAGGCTGAGTGTTATTTTCATGATGGCGTAAACCTACGCTATACGATTGACGCACTGTATTTTATTATGCCAATATAGCCTGGTTGTCTGCCATCCTGCTGATTTCATCTGCGAAACGGGGCGAACGCATATCGGTCAAAGCACTATTCAACAAAGACTGCCCGAGCGTTCCCTTATCAAACAGGAGTATGCCAAAAACGATCCGGCAGACCTGCCGCATTAAAAAGAAGCGGGCAAATTGGTAAGCAGTTACACTATCACCAAAATAGGTCGCGAGAAAAACCCTTTCCTGTTCCTCGTTTACTACATAAAAGTTCGCACCTATGGCCAGGTCGACGTAGCGGTCATTTTGATGCGCCGCATCCCAATCGATCACCCATATCTTCTCCCCATCAAAAATAATATTGCCGGGGTTAAGGTCGTTATGGCTCGGCACCCGGTCGTCGTCATTCCAGGGATAATGCTTCCTGATCTCGCTATAAAAAGACAGGCACTCTTCAAGCCCGGTAGCATTGAACTGTGCGATCAGGCCATCGACCATGGACAACAAAGGTGGGCCTGCCGGAAATGCGGGTAAGCTATGGATGCGCTTGATCGTGTGCGCCAATTCAAGTAGGGAAAGGTTCGGCTGATTTTCAATATAGGCCGAAATGGATACTGCCGCGCCTTTGCCGGAAATGACTTCCGGGGCAATACCTGATTCCGCAGCGATCAGCATGCAAGCCGATGGTATAGCCAATTTTAAAACGTGTGGTTTGCCATCAACGAAAATCTTATAAATAGGCAAGCCGGATAAGCCGCCTGACAATACTTCGGTTGTATCCAGGGTGCCGACCGGAAAGGTTTGGTCTATTACTTGCTTAACTTCTTCGGGTAACGGTATCATGGGGTTAAATGTAAGCTGTAGTGAATGGACGCAGAAAGTTATTATGCCAAAGCACCGGGATCGTCTGCAAGGTTACTGGTATTGATTGCGAAATGCCTCCGGTGAATAGCCTGTTTGTTTTTTGAAGAACCGGATAAAATACGAAACATCTTCATAACCCAACCGATAGGCAGTTTGATTAACCTGTCTGGAGGTGGCGAGCAGGCAACGTTTCGCCTCAAGTATGATTTGATCATTAATAAGTTCCGAGCAGGTTTTACCCAAAGCCGCTTTCGCGATGGCGTTAAGCTGATAAACCGAAAGATGAAGCATTTCAGCGTATTCAGAAACTTGTTTATGGGTAAATATATTCGTCTCCAAAAGTTCCCGGAATTGATCAAGTCGTTCTTGATTATAAAGATTGGCTTTTTCCGGCACATTAACTTTCTTCAGGCGGAGTAGCTCAATAAAAAATATATTCATAGCTGCCATGATCGCCTCCTCGTATCGTTCTCCTTTTTCGAGATACTCCCGCTCAATATGATTTAGAAACGATTCCAGTTTATTGAAATTTGCGGCATTCAATGGATAATGGTTTGATGAGCTGGCGGTGCGCAGGAGAAGGTGCGCTGTGCTATTCTTTGGAAAATAAAACTCGGTACTGAACTGTATCAAAAAACCGGTGCTTCCTTTTGCTAATTCCAGTTGGTGTACTTGTCCCGGTCGCATAAAGTAACCCTCCGGCCCGGTGATAGTATGAGGGACAAAATCTATGACATGCTGACCGGCAGCTTTATTTAAAACAAGCACATAAAAGAAATCATGGCGGTGCAGTTCCTGCACCATGTCCTTGTCTGACAGCAGAACCGAAAGATTACGGATGCTAAACAAATTGGTAAGTCCCGGTTCTTTTGAACTGGCCGAAATGTGCCTGACGGGGATCATTGTCATGAACCAAATCTAACGAAAATTCTGCATTGATCTAAAGGCAGTGTATCCGCCGTAATTACTAAGCGAAGGCTTAGTCAATATCCTTTATTAGCAAAATATTATTCGATGTGCTACATTCAACACTTTTGAAAAATAATCCTTATTATTGCCAAGTTTTCCACACTTCAGAAACAAGATGGCAACAAATAACGTCCTAAAAAAAGGAAAAATTTTTGTTGCTGATTTGTTACTGAAATCTCATAACTCACTGATAATCAATACCTAAGTACTTTCTGTATCGGCAAATAAGCCGTCAAAATCAAACAAACTCAACCTTCTTTTAAGTAAAGTAAACCGCTTAATTACAGCTAATTATGCGGTTTTTTGTTTGCGCTCGTTTCTTCATTTTTGTTCCCGTTTTGATGTTTCTTGTGCCTCAAAATGTTCCTCGATAGCCGATTTGTTCCTCAGACAAAAACTCAGGAGAGATAACTGGACATAATTAAACACTTTTTAACACTATCGTACATAATCACCTCAAGTGTTGAAATGCCCGTATTTCGAAAATAACCGCATTTAGTCAGCTTTTTATCTGCTTCAACATCCGTGGTGAATGATCTCGTAATTTCTCCACTTCAACTTAACTAATTGAAAATGAGTTCAAATATTCAAGTAACAAGAATCTGTCAGCATTGCGGAAAAGAATTCGTCGCAAAAACAACCGTAACCCAATATTGCAGTCATAACTGTTCACGCGCAGCCTATAAGGCAGCAATACGTAGCAAGAAGGTACAGGCAAGTGATCAACAAATAAAAGTTGTAAAGGAAGGCCCGTTGAAAGCGGTAAGTGCGCGGGAGTTTTTGACAGTAAAGGACGCAGCTCTTTTATTGCATAGTTGTAAACAGACCATTTATAATCTCATTGATTCTGGCCAAATAAAGGCTGTTAATATCAAAGTCAAAAAGACCCTGATCCCGAGATCAGAGATCGACAAACTTTTTGAGTTGCCCGAAGTGAGACCCGTCATGCCGGAAAAAAACAAACCGTTCAAAGTTGAAGAGTGCTATCACATGGGCGAGATCCAGTTGAGATTCAATATCTCGGAAAAAGCCCTGTATGATCTTATCAAACGCAACAATATTCCCAAAGTTCAACAGGGCAAATTCGTGTATGCTCCTAAATCTATTATAGACCAGTTGTTAAATCCATTCCCACGCAAATCTTAAAATCGTATTATTATGCCGAAAGTAACTTTAAGAACTAAGCCGATAACCAAGGGTAGGTCGACTTATTATTTAGACCATTATCCGCCGCTGATCAATCCGAAAACAGGAAAATCGCAACGCCGGGAATATTTGAAACTATACGTCTTCGATAATCCAAAGACCGATGCGGACCGTCTGCACAACCGGGAAACCAAGAAATTACTGGAACATATCCGGGCGACCCGACAGATCGATGTACAGAACCAGGAATTCGGCTTTTTATCCGATGAGCAAAAGAACGCTAACTTTATCGACTTTTACCGTTCTTTCGCCGTCAAAAAATCGGGTAGTAATTCTGATAACTGGTATATGTCGCTGCGTTACCTGATCAGTTTTTCTTCCCATAACCTACGCTTTTCCGACCTTACGGAATGGTTTTGTGAGGATTATAAAGATTACCTGTTAAGCGGGCCATCGATCAACCAGCGGGGAAAAAAGATCATCAGCAATACCGCGATGGCCTATTTCGCTAAATTCAGGAGCATTATAAAAAAAGCCTACAAGCGCAAATTGATCAAAGTTGACCTGTACGAGTTGGTTGCGCCGATCAAAGAGGAAGAGACCAGCAGGGAGTTTCTGACCATCGAGGAATTTCAGAAACTGGCGGAGACCGAGGCACCATCTGATCTGTTTAAACGGGCAGCTTTATTTTCGGGTCTGACCGGATTGCGTTTTTCAGATGTGACTGCGCTGACATGGAGTACCGCCCGCGGCACGGAGGATAACTATTACCTGCAATTTAAACAGGAGAAGACCAACGGAGCGGAGGTATTGCCGATCTCTAACCAGGCGTATGAGTTTTTGGGTGAAAGAGGTGAACCGCAGCAGAGGATCTTTGCCGGATTAACTTATTCACAGGTGCGCTGGTATTTGGCTAAGTGGCTGGTCAAAGCTGGTATCGACAAGAATATCACCTTTCACAGTTTCCGGCATACCTACGCTACTTTACAGTTAGAGGCCGGTACGGATATTTATACGGTATCCAAAATGCTCGGCCACAAGCATGTGAAGACCACGCAGCGTTACACTAAAGTGGTTGATCGAATGAAAAAGGATGCTACTAAACGAATCACGCTCAAAATGCCAAATCAATAACGATATGCCCGCCGCTTTGCAGCGGGCATTAATTTGCTTGAACTTAACAGGCGTTCGGCATTAGAACGGATATCCTCATTGGTTGTCTTCCGGGAGCTTTTGATCCACGCTGTTAATTCCTGTTTATCGAAGTACAGGCGACGACCGGTTTTAAAGACGGGTAGCTCGCCGCGGCATACCTTGCTGTAAATCGTTGATTTGGTTAACCGTAAAAATGCCGTGGCTTCGGTGATATTCAATAATTCGTTATCCCAGCTGGCCGGCACTCTTTCTTCCAGTAATATCTGCTCTATCCTGGCCACCCGGTCAATCAGTTCGCTGATCGCCTGGGGAAGCAGATCGAAAGACATTGCTTTCTTTTCCGTGGCATTTTCTTCGGGTTGGCTCATACCACAATGATCGGTGCCCGGCATTTTCGCTTTAGACAACTTGCCCAAAACTTCCCGTCTGGAATAAAACTTTAGGCAAGTTGCCTAAAACCGCTTTTTGTTCTGCCGTGCTTTGCTATCCTAAATTCATGCGCTATGCAAACCACCGTATTAAGTTTCTACAACGCCATCGCCGCGGCCCACGAACCCCGGGAGTACACTTACCTGCGCGAATCCATTCCATTCGGCACTTACAAGGTCAGCCTCGATTTTATGATCTGGTCAAAAAAGCAGGCAGGGATCAATTGTTATTGCACCATCGGGGCAACTGGGCTGAAAGTGATCCTGCCGGTTTACCGGAATGAGGCCGAGGAGTATTTAGCAGGCGCTCTGGAAATGCGCTTTGTGGCGTTTGGTATTGAATTGCAAGCAACGGTAGAGCCAAGAGGCGAACGGGGAGTAATTCTTAAAGATGCCATTATAGTTTAATCATCAACCGCGGGCAGGAACGGTCCGGAAGTATTTCAAAGCGGGCAGGATAGCAGCCGTTTTCTATTGGTTGGATAGGTCAGTGCCGCCTGTTTTTCGGCGGAGTGAAATGTACGTTTGTGATACAAACGGATTTCACCCTGCGCTCCGAAGTCGCTGAGGGATTGACAAAAGCCTCCGAAGTCGGCTTTTATTTAACAGTCATGTATCCAAATGGAAAATTCCGATAAGACATCTAAAAAAATCACGCGTAGCGAGTGGCTGCATATCCGCCTGACACCCGACGAACTGAAAACGATCAGCAGCAACCATCAAAGAACCACCAGCCGGGAACTGAGCGCTTTTGCCCGTAAGCGATTGCTCGAAGAGCCACTAACCTATTATACCCGGAGCGCTTCCTTAGATGAGGGTCTGCGGGAATTGGTACAGCTGCGTAAGGAACTCAATGCTATCGGCAATAATCTCAACCAGCAAACAAAAAAGCTGAACAGCTTTACGGTTGCACCGGGTTTGAGCGTGATGCTTGAAAGGTTAAAACCAGTACGGGAGCAGGTGAATAAGCAATTAACGGGAATCAACAATGCTATCAATCAACTGGCTAAGCAATGGTTGCAAGGATCAACAGCGGAAAAAGTATCAAAGGGGCGTTGAACTACAATGAGCTAAAAGTAGGGCAGGGGAAAGCGACATTGATCATGGCGGAGAATTACCCATTGGATAAGGAATTGCTGGATTACGACCAAAAGTTGTTGCTATTAAAGCGGCAGGCGCAGCTGAATGAACGCGTGGTCACCAACTGCGTTCACATCTCGCTGAACTTTGAGACGAACGAAAAGATCGCCCCCGCTGTGTTGCAGCGGATTGTCCGGGACTACATGGCGCAGATCGGATTTGGCGAACAGCCCTTTCTAGTTTATAATCATACAGACGCGGCACATCCGCATGTCCATGTCGTGACCACCAATATCCGGCCGGACGGCAACCGGATCAGCCTGCACAATTTGGGTAAAGAAAGATCCGAGCCTGCCAGGGAGGCCATCGAACTGAAATACGGGCTCATCCGGGCACGCGGCCGGGGCGCTAAAGAGCAGATCCGGCAGGAACTGGAGCAGCTTAAACCGGGCGCGGTCACCCGGGCGACCTATGGTAAGGCGGAAACCAAAAAGGCCATCACGCAGATCGTTATACTTGCTTTGCAAAAATATAATGTCACCAGCCTGCCGGAATTGAACGCGGTGCTAAACCAATTCGGCGTGACGGCGGACCGAGGGCATGAACGATCGAATACCTATCGGAACGGCGGCTTGCTTTACCGGATGATCGACGAGCAGGGGAAACATGTGGGCGTGCCGATCAAGGCGAGTAAACTTTACGATTCACCTACCCTCAAAAAGCTGGAGAAGCGCTTCGAGAAGAATACGGAACGGCGGCTACCGCTCAAAAATAAATTGAAATTCCAGATTGACCGCGTTTTCAGAAAGTACCGGCAGATCACCAAACAAACGCTCATTAAAGAACTGGCCAAACAGGACATCCACGTTTTATTCCGTGAAAATAAGGACGGGATCATTTATGGTCTGACCTTTATCGATCACCGCAACCGTAGCGTGTTCAAAGGCTCCGACCTGGGTAAAGAATACAGTGCCAAAGCGATACTGGAACGTTTGGCTAAGGTTGATCAAAAGATCAAAACCGCCTGGGAGCTTAAACAACAAACAGGCGGCAGTATCCAGCGAACCGCCACTTCACATTTTTTAAAAGTTCCGGCACCCAACCCTATCCTTAAATCACTTATAGGCAAAAATGAACCGGACTTCGCGCCGACTGTTTCCCGCAAAAAGAAGAAACGCACCGGCGAACAGGAACAATCCATGAACTTATAACAAAACAATTATGCAAACGGGAGAAGATATACAGGGACTGCGTAAGATCATTGATTTTACGCGGCTGATCAGCATTTTTATTTTGGCCATTCATTTCTATTTAGGTTGCTACCAGGCTTTTAAACACTGGCATTGGACAGCGGATATTATCGATCGTATCATAGGTAATATTGCCAAAACCGGATTATTCATCAATATGCTCCGGCCTAAGCTGGCGGCTTTATTATTCCTGGCCATTTCGCTGGTTGGGGTAAAGGGACGCAAAGACGAGAAAATGGAAAAGAAGACCATTGCGGCTTATCTGCTAACGGGGCTGCTCATTTACTTTATCAGCGTATTATGTTTTTATCTGAAGGCCGGTATCGACCTGATCGCTATGGCTTATATGGTTTTGACCGGGATCGGCTACCTGTTGATCTTAACCGGTGGCACGTATCTCAGCCGACTGATCAGGGATAGCCTGAACAACGATATTTTCAATACCGAGCAGGAGACCTTCCCCCAAGAGGAGCGGCTGTTGGAAAATGAGTATTCCTTTAACCTGCGCGGAAAATATAAGCTGAAAGGAGCGGAGCGGCATTCCTGGGTGAATTTTGTGAACCCGCACCGGAGTGTTTTACTGATCGGTTCGGCTGGCGCAGGTAAAACTTACTTTGTGATCCGGCCTATGATCGATCAGGCCATCCGTAAAGGCTCCAGCTTGTTCATCTATGACTTTAAGTTTGACGACCTCACCAGGATCGCTTATAATAAGTTGCTGCAATACCGGGATAACTATCAGGTCAGGCCGAAATTCTATGTGATCAATTTCGAAGATGCGAACCGGAGCCACCGCTGCAACCCATTGGAACCGGCCGGGATGACGGATATTACCGACGCGACCGAAGCTTCGCGCACCATCATGCTGGGCCTGAACCGGGACTGGGCGAAAAAGCAAGGCGATTTTTTCGTAGAAAGCGCGATCAACTTTTTAACAGCCATCATCTGGTACCTGCGGAAATACCGGAACGGTAAGTATTGTACGCTGCCGCATGTGCTGGAACTGATGCAGGTGGACTATGACAGCCTGTTTGCCGTTTTACAGGAAGAAGAAGAGATCAAGATGCTGATCAATCCGTTTGTGTCGGCTTTACTGCGAAAAGCAGCACCACAACTGGAAGGGCAGATCGGCAGTACCAAGATCGCGATGGCGCGTTTATCTTCACCGCAGCTCTATTATGTTTTAAGCGGGAATGATTTTACGCTGGATATTAATGATCCGAAAAGCCCGAAGATCGTTTGCCTGGGCAACAACCCCCTGAAGATCCAATCCTTCGGGCCGGTGGCTTCGCTGTTCGCCACCCGTGCGCTCAAAGTCTGTAATCAAAAGAATAAGCTGAAGTCGGTCTTTATTTTTGATGAATACCCCACTTTAGCGGTGGATACCATACCGGCGATCAGTACGGGTCGCAGCAATCTAATGTCGGTAGTTTTGGGTATCCAGTCCGTCGAGCAATTAAAGGACAATTACGGTGCGGAAAAAGCCGCGGTGATCACGAGTATCGGCGGTAACCTGATCTGCGGCCAGCAGACCGGAGATGCGGCTAAAAAGCTATCGGAAACATTTGGCAAGATCATGCAGGAACGGGAGAGCAAGAGTATTAACGCCAGCGATATTTCGATCACCAGATCCACGCAACTCGAATACGCGATACCGGCGTCGCGGATCGCCTCCTTGTCATCGGGTGAGTTCGTGGGCTTTGTGGCTGATAACCCGGATCAGCGTATTCCGCAAAAGATCTTCCATTGCGAATTGCAGAATGACCATGAGGCTATTGCAAAAGAAACGGCTGCATATAAAGAGTTGCCGCGCATCCGGGAGGTTTCGGCCGAGGATATCCAGGAGAATTATTTAAAGATCAAAGCGGATATCCGTAACCTGATCGCCGATGAATTACCGGAGCAATCCGATGATGAAAAAGAGGATGATGGCGAAGAGGGACGCGACGAGCAATCTGCCTCGGTATCGATGTAGTTAATCTATGATCGTATTTGATTTTTGAAAGCGTGAGCTATTGTGAATGATAAGAAGCCATAACTTCGCACCGGCGGATAGCAGACCGGGCTAAAAATCTAAAAGGTCGCGTTCCCGCACCGCCAGCGCCGTGGCCAGTTTTCGCAAGGTTGACAAGCGGATATCCACGGATCCTTTTTCGACCTTTAATAACTGGTGGTGTTCCATATCGGCAAGCAGCGCCAGTTTCCGGACACTCAGATCTTTTTCCAAACGAATAGCGCCTATTTTTTCACCCAATGATTTTTGGAACTCGGCGTCGCTCATTCCCATTGGGGAAATATCAACTTAGTTTTTAAAACTATTGGTACATAATTATGTACCAATAGTAATTTATTTTTATCTTGCCGGCCGCTACACAGGCTATCCGTCCGGTGACAATTGTCTGTTATGTATAGTTTAAATTTTATGTAATGGAGATTGTAAAACGGAACAAGAGCACGAAATTCAACTATTTTATAGGGATTGACGTATCAAAGGACAAGCTTGATTTTGCCGTGATCAAGGGTAAGGAATTGTTATTCCACTTACAAAAGCCGAATGAACCTGAAGGCATCCTGGATTTTATTTTACACTTGCGTTCGATTAGCGGTTTTCAGCAATCAAAAGCGGTATTTTGTATGGAGAATACGGGTTTTTATTGCAATCATCTATTGACGGTCTGCAAGAATAAAAGGATAAAGATAGTGATGGAGAATGCCACACATATCAAGAATTCAATGGGATTGATGCGGGGGAAAGATGACAAGATCGATGCGATCAGGATCGCCAAATTTGCACAGAAAAACAGTCAGGAACTCCGAATTTGGGTTGCGCAGCGACCGGTAATGATCCAGCTTAAGCGTCTGGTGACCATTAAGGAGCGGCTTTTGGGGTTTAAAATTGCTTTGAAAACACCTTTTGAGGAACAAAAGTCCTTTATTACAAGGAGCGCTCAAAAGGACAGCGTCGCTACATGCGCAAGAAGCCTGGCCGCAGTGCGACTTGATCTGGTGGAGATCGAAGAAAAGATCGACATGCTGATCAACAGTGACGAGCGTCTGAAAAGATTAATGGAAGTTATCACCTCTGTGTATAGTATCGGCCGTATTACGGCAAGGCACTTTATTATTTGTACAAATGAATTCAAGGATATCAGCGAAGCAAAAAAATTTGCCTGTTATGCAGGCGTGGCACCTTTTAAGAAAGAATCCGGTAAGCTCATATTTAAGTCCAGGATTTCCCATGTGGCAAACAAAAAAATGAAGGCGCTTCTGCACATGTGCGCCATGGTCAGCCTCCAGACGGACACCCCGCTCAGACGGTATTTTGACAGGAAAACAAAGACCGATGGTAAGCCGGGTATGTCTGTAGTCAATGCCGTCAGGAATAAACTTATCCTGCGTGTATTTGCCTGTGTAAAGCATGACCGGCTCTATCAGAAGGAATATCCTGCTACAATAAATGAAGGATAACTAAATCCAGCCTATCGCAAAATACAACGGCGGGTGAACTATTAAAGAAACCAGGTCAAGACTTAACGACGGTGTAAGTTACCTGCCGTTTATTCAACCGAAAAAAAGAAGAACAGAGTCAGTCTGTTTCGCTTTATCAAAGTACGTATTACAACAGCCGGTTAAAGGAAATGTGCCATAATGTGCTTCGCTATTTTGAGGTTTCAAACGCATCCTGTAGTGTTGCATGTCTATAGCGACAAATCGAACTTATGACAATACCGAAACTTTAAATAAAGAACAACAAAGATTACAACCATTTCTAGGTCTTCCCTGGTATGATGATTAATTTGCTTTGTTGTTTAAGATCTATTAGATAGTCAGGTAATTAAGCACATGGGACAACTGGATTGATAGTCGCTTGTGCTAATGGCCAAAACGTTATATAAAGAGCAACAAAGATTTAAACCATATATAGGTCTTCACAAGTGTGATGATTAATGCGCTTTGCTACTCCAAATTTTTTAATTGATTCAGACAAGTAGATACAATTATAATAATTAAAAATTGAAGTTTGTATTTTATTAACGTTCAAATTTGCATGCGGGTGAAAAAAAGGCATGGAAAGGTATTCGCCGAGGCAATTGGGCTGGCGACTTTATCCTGGTAAACGATGTAATATATGTGCTTGCGGCAATCGCGGTGGAACCGACAATATTAATATGTAGGCTAAGTGAATGTTTTGCCATGCCTTATCTAGATTCATACAGATCTCCGGCGGTAATACTTTGCTGCATTACGGGTTCGTTAAAAATTACTAACCGTAACCCCGTAAACATGATAGACTGGAATTTGCTGCGCTATTAAAGTTTTTATTATTCCTTTGCGCAAGCCATGCGTTAAAACTAAGTTAAGAAAAGTTATAAAGTGGAGTTGGTTAACCTTTGGTTAGTGAACGATCCTGATACCGTGTGTAAAAGTACAGGCTTATGGCTAGAAGAATATATACGACGATGTTGAATATCGTGTGATGGTCGGACAAATAAACGCTGGTACTGCGGTGCCAGTAAAGCGAGAGTATTACAAAACGGGCCAGGTTGATCAATTGTATTACTATTAACCCGATACCCCAAAAGTATATTTTGGGTTTCAATATTCCCGGATATGTTAACACAAAAGCGGTAAAAAAAGACATTACACCAAAGCCCAGGCAATCATAATTAACATATATCGTGTTATGACCCACGACCAGCATTTGGTATGTAGCTGTCTTGGTTTGATAACCAAGCAAATTTAAAATTGCGGCACTACCTTCAATCAATGTATATCTTAGCCAGGCAATGAAGTTAAGATGGGTGTCAAAAAAAGCAATGTAGTGGTCACTTGGAGAAGTTATGCCCAAATACCCAATACAAAAGCCATAAAGCAAGCCAAACAATGATAGGAACTTGATGACAAATAGTAAAGCCGGATTTAGGGTTGCTTTAGCTGCTTTCATTTTCGCGTTGTTTTAGCAATTCTTCAATTTTGATATCTACTACCAGTCTAAACCAGTAAGCCTGCATGAAATGAAAAATGAAACCGGTGCGACCATCTAATATACCGAGTCTGATCACGATGCGGTATATGAAATAAAGCGTGGGCCTTACGTAACGTGGCATTTTCCACCAGCGTTGTTTCAACCAGGCAGTACGTTCATCTGGTGAACCCAGGAATCGTGGCTTAGTAATTTGTCGCCTGATGTTTAACATACGTTCCAGTTCCTCATGCGCAAGCAGGTCACTGTATTTATTGTGCTTTTCTATCCAAAAACTTATCTTATTTTCTTTCAGGTTTTCCTCTAAAAGGTGTCCCTGTTTCCAGATCATGGTATTCCCGGGGACGATAAGCCTGTGATCCATGTTTTCGTTGATATCCGAAAAACCAACCCCAAAACGGATCATCTTAAGCAGGTAGAACGGGTAGTAGCCGCCATGCTTTATCCATTTACCTTTAAAAAAATTTTTACGGTTGAAGTAGATACCGTTAATATCTTTATATTCTTCCTCCCGGAAATCATCCAACTGCTTATAGAGCTCAGGGGTTACTATCTGGTCGGCATCCAGGCATATCACCCAGGGTGTTTTTACACTAAAGTTCTTGAGGGCAAAATCCCATTGCGTAGGGTGATTTTTAAACGGGTGCTGTGCAACTGCCGCGCCTGCGTCTTCAGCAATTGAAACTGTATCATCTGTACTGCCTGAATCGAGTATAAATGTTTCAGCCGCTAACCCGGCGATAGAGGCAAGCAACCGGGGGAGGTGCATCTCCTCATTATAAGTGAGTATAATAAATGAATATGGCCGGTTCAATTCGCTTTTTTTATATTCTGATAAAACCTGATATATTGCTGTACCAATTTTTTGCCGGCGAAATCGCTACTTATGATATCCGGCGCGGTTATCCTTATATTATCCAATTGAGTGTGTTGATTATTGCCGATGTTATTAATTGCTGCGCTAACGGATTGGGCTGTAGTTTGACAGACCCAGCCAAGTTTATTACTTTCTACGTAATCGGCCAGGCCAACGTTACCGCTCACCAAAACAGCGGTGCCCACACTTAAGCTTTCGATTACAACGTTGCCGAAATTCTCATCATGGGAGGGGAGCACCAGCAGGTGATGCCGGCTCAGCAGATCGAACTTATCGCTGTTGTAAAAGCCTGCCCATGTTATCTTATCCGTCAAATCGGGCTGAATCGATGTTTTTAGTTGATCAATGTAGCCTTTCTCTCCATCGCCTGCGATCGTTAAGTAGTACGGTACGGTAACCAGACGTAAGGCATCAAGTAAAATATCAAGTCCTTTTTTCTCGTCGATACGTGAAAAGAAAAGCAGCTTTAAATGATCGTAGGGAATGGTTTTGCCGGTAACTGAATTTTTATCCAGCTTTACAAAATTTGGTATGATGTTAACGCTTAGTGGCGTCACCAGTGCTTCAACAGCCAACGCCTCTCTTGGGGATGTAGCGAGGATATGGCATTTTGCCAGCAATTTTTTACCAAGCAGGTTGTGGATCAGTTTCTTTTTGCCTATATTTTTGTTGGAAAAAGAATAAGCGCTTAATGTACCCCTGGGCGACAATATAACGGGGATGCCTTTGGCCATCGCTATTATACACGAAAATATCGACACCAAATTCCACCAGGCGTGTATATGTATGGCATCAAACTGATGGGCGCGCTTCCATAGGGCTTTTAGCAGCGCCGGCGAAAAATGTGTATGGTCTTTAGTAATGCGTTTGAAATATGTAACAGTTACGTCGTCAACCTGCACTGGTATATTTACCGTGACAGGTAATTCATCAAGCCCGTTGGCCGTCGTTGTAAATACCTCGACGATGCACCCTGACTTAACCAGTTCTTCGCTCAGTTTTGATACGGACATGGTTGGGCCGCCGTACAGGAATGCCGGTTTATAAGATGCGTTTATTTGCAATATTTTCAAACTTTCCGAATGATATTTTATAGCGCAATATTTACGCGATCTGCAGCATGCTGATATAACTCCGAAAGTGGACTTAATAATAAACCCAAAAGTGTCACGGCTTTTTGTGCTCTAAGCTGTGACATAGCACTATAGGCAAGTACGGATATAAACATAATTATCATACCGCCTGATAAATATACATTAGTAATCAAGGCGGGTTTGGCGGAAAACGCACCAACCTTCGTGAGATGGTCTATATAACGAAATCGGTAAGTTGTGCGCCTTAAAGGGTTTCAGCTTTATAGCTTTAGCCATTATTATACCGTATCAACGAATGTTTTTTCAACCTTATTAAAAATCACAACCCCTGTAAATAATATTACCAATGTAAAAAAGGTACTGTAAAGCAGTAATTCCCAGCTAAAGCTGCCCTGGCCAAAAAAACCATATCTAAAAGTTTCTATAATAGCCGTAAGCGGGTTGAATTTAATAAGCCAGGAATAGCCACTATATTTTTTTATAACTTCTGATAGCGGGTAAATAACGGTTGTAGTATACATCAACAACGGGACGCCAAACGACACTACAAAAGACAAATCGCGATATTTTGTGGTTATGGCTGATATGATCATCCCACAACCAAGGCCAAGCGCTGCTATGATAATGATCAGTAACGGAAACAGTAGTAAATAAGCATTTGGCGCAATAGGATAATCGGTTATAAGATAATAGCCAAGCAATATTATAAACAAGATAAGCTGTACACCAAATTTCACAAGATTAGAGAACACGATGCTAAGGGGCATAATCAGCCGCGGGAAATACACCTTCCCTAACATGGCCGAGTTGTCTTTAAAAACGGTAGACGTTTTGGTTAAGCATTCCGCAAAATAATTCCACATAATGGTGCCGGCGAGGTAAAATAAGGGGCCGGGGATCCCGTCGGTTTTTATACCTGCAAGGTTGCTGAATATTAAATTGTAAACCAGTATGGTGATAATGGGTTGCACAAAAAACCATAAGGGACCAAGCACGGTTTGCTTGTAAAACGATACGAAATCGCGGCGCACCAACAGTAAAAGCAGGTCGCGGTAATGCCAAACATCCTTTAGCTTTAAATCGAACAAACTGCCGGCCGGCTTAATTTCCAGGTCCCAATATTCTTCCGGTTCAGTCATCGCTTAGCATTTCTTGCAGAGTATTAATATACGTTTGTTCGTTAAAATATTGCAGGCACTTATCTTTCAGACGCCTGCGTTTAGCTAAAGTTAAGGGCTCTGTTAATTGGTCGGCTATGCGGTCCTCTAACTCCTTATCGTTATCGGTGTTTATAGCTGTGCCCAGTTCGCCGTTACGTATGGCATCAATACTGCCGTCGGCATTGCCGCATATAACGGGCAGCCCGCAAGCAAGCGCTTCAATAAATACTATTCCAAACCCTTCTTTTTTACTGGGCAATACAAAAACATCGGCCATTAAAAAGTGATCGGGTAACTCATCTTCCCTGATAAAACCAGTTAATATAACCTGTTCGGTTACACCCGCATCAGCAATAAGCTTTTTTACGCGGATGCCTTCGTGCTCGTCATATTTGCCAGCTAAAATATACTTAATACCCGGAAACTTATGTTTAAGGCTGGCAATGGCTTTTATCACGCTATCGTGTCCTTTATAAAGTTCTGTTGATGCCAGGCGGGTTAAGGTGAATATAATGGGGCCGCTATTTGTCAATCCGTAACGGTCAAGTAAGTAAGCCGGTTTTTGAAACGTTTCTGGCAGTTTCATGAATGGATCGAGCGCGTTGTTTAAAACAATACATTTGGCAAGATCCGTTTTGTGCCATTTGTACATTTGTGCTTTTGTAAAAGCGCTTACACAAACAACCTTATCACACCGTTTTAATAGCTGCCTTTTATGGAATGATAAGGGCCGCCAAACCTCAATGCCATGGGAAATAAGCCAAATTTTTGTTTTGGGACTTATGGTTTTAATTAACAGGCCTACGAGGGCTAAATTAATATGGCTTATTATAACCACGTCAGATTTTTTTGGCGTAAACAGGGTTTTAAATAAAAAATAAAGGCGTTGTCTGCCAAAACCTTTAAAATTCTCTTTTGGGATATATTGGGGCATCAGGTCGCTGTCAACATCATATAAGGACGTAAGCTTAAAATCCCAGTTGTTTTGATCGCAAATAGTATTTAATGAATGCGCCAGGGTACGGGTCATTTTTTGGATGCCCCCGGTTGTGCTAAATGTTTGTAACGAAAAGAGCGTTATATTTTTAGACATGCCCCTGTATCTGGTAAAGCGAGAACGCCCTTGACCAGTGTATTTGCCCTTTATTAAATTTACCAATAACCTTTTGAGCCGCGGCGACACGATAATTGTCCGCGTTGCTTATCGCTTCATTACTTGCCATCCACTGTTGTAACGGGAAGGTAAAGCCCATTTTCGGCCTGTTCCATATCGTCTCTGGCAGTATATCTTTAAATGCATCCACCAGTAATTTTTTTGGCAGGCCTTTAGCAAACCTGATGGCAGGATGAATGTTGGCAACATACTGTTGAAAATCCTCATCTAAAAAGGGTACCCTAACCTCAAGGCCGTGGCTCATGCTCATGATGTCGGTATCGTGCAGTAACTGGTTTTGCATGTAAAGGTTGGTCTCCAGCCAGGCTGCATATAATTTGTTATATGCTTTGGGTTGTGGTAATTCCAAATCATCAAAAAGTATCCCATTCACCTCATCCTCATTCATGCCGGTAAGTTTTGCGATATCAACCGGCGCATAAAGGCCACGCAAAAAAAGATAGTCGGCTATGGTGTTATTGTGCTCCAGGAAACCCATTTTTTTATAACGGTCCCTGCTAAATGGTTTGGTTAGCGAAAAAAAAGCTGCCGGCAGCATCTTCAGATACCGAAGTGGTTTCATCCGGTCGAATGAGGGGTAGCCACCAAATAATTCATCTGCGCCAACGCCCGACAAAACTGTTTTCAGGCCATCTTCATGCGCATATTTACTAATGAACCACGAATTGATACCATCGGTAGTTGGCATGTCCATGGCATTAAGTATGTGCGGCAAATGCACTTCAAAATCGTGTTGTGTTACCAGGTGGGTAAAATTATTACCACGCAGTTTATCTAAAATGGCATGTTGATATTTACGCTCGTCGTAAACCTTTTCATTAAAAAAGATGGAAATGGTTTTCAGGTCTTGTTTCACTTCGGCCGCCAAAAGAGTGAGCAGGCTTGAGTCAATGCCTCCGCTTAAAAAAACACCAATAGGGGCATCGGCAACTAACTGCCTGTTTATGGCAGCTTTAAGATTGGCCTTTATGCCGGCCTGTGCTTCTATTACATCTGTAATATAATTGGTTGTGTATGGGCGGGTATAATTTACTATGGTGTATTTGTTATTCTTATCCCAGCATAAATAATGCGCTTTGGGGATGCTAAGCACATTTTTTAATGTAGTGAAAGGTTCTGGTATATGCCCAAAGGCCAATAGCCAAACCGGCCAGCGGGTATCTTCGGCAGTTGCTATAGCGGCAGCTTTAAATGCTTTCACTTCTGATGCAAAATATAGCTGGCTGTCGTCGGCATAATAATATAAGGGCTTTACCCCTGTGGTATCGCGTACCAGATAAACAGCCCCTGTAGTGGCATCATACAATGCAAAGGCAAACATGCCCCTTAACTTGCTGAAGGAGTTGGTGCCCCAGTATAAGTAAGCCTGTATAATAACTTCGGTATCTGTACCGGTTTTAAAGGTTGCGCCAAGGGCCTGCAGCTCGGTTTTTAACGTGATATAGTTATATATCTCGCCGTTAAAAGTTATCCATGCTTTAGCAGCACTATCAGCCATCGGTTGGTGCCCGTTTGCACTCAGGTCAATAATAGATAACCGCCGGTGCGCAAATGCCACCCGTGCATCTGTGCTGCAATACACACCCTCGTCGTCGGGGCCGCCATGCTGCAATGTGTCGCACATTACTTTTACGGTTCTTTTTACCTCTTCTTTTTGTAACTGGTTAGTAACCAGCCCTGCTATCCTGCACATGGTATCCTATGGTATACGGCTGCTATACATAGCTTCGCCACGTAAGTCACATCGTTGTCGTGTAACTTATTATTTATCAGCAAATTATGTGTTATTGCTGTGTATGTTATATTGCTTTCACTTATTAATATAAAATAAGCTAAAGCCTGTTTATTAATGATGCTGCAACGTTTACGATTATGGAACAGCCCAGGTTTTCCAGACGTAGTAATAGCTGTTTTTGCGAACGGTAAGCTATAATTTCGCCGGTGATACCTTTTAGCGGGCCTGCTTTGATCTTTATTTTTTCCCCTGGTTGTAAATTTTCTTCGGTTACTTCAAGCTCAAGTGAACTTGTCATCAATAGTCTCAGTTCATCTATCTGCCTGTCGGGCATTGCCGCTATTTTGCCCGAAAAGTATATGAAGCGGGCAATTCCCGGGGTCATTAATACTGTTGCCCGGTCGTTATCGGCAATGCGTACAAATAAGTATGATTTTAAAAGCGGTTCTTCCACCCATTTTTTTCTGTCGCTCCATTGTTTTAAACGGCTGGTAAGGGGCAGGTATGCTTCAATGCCCTTATCTAATAAGGCGCTGTAAGCTTTTTTCTCTGCACGGGGATTGGTGCAAACAGGGTACCACTTAACGCTGCTATCAGTTGCCATTAAAGCCATATTGTAAAAGAACACTAATTATTTGAACCAACGCCTAATGTTCCACCACTTCTTTTTGCCTTGCTCTACGTAATAACCAGAGCTTTCATAGCCGCTGTAATCAGAGTAGTAATAATATTTGCCATAATTTTCGCCGGTAAACCTGGTAGTATAATACCTGGAATGTAAAAGATCTTCGGCAAAGGCATTGAGCACGATCACAGTATTATCCAAATGATACTCCTGCGCAATACGCTGTGGAATAGTTGCCGCGTAATATTTTGATTTGCCGGAACGTATCACGAATATATTAACGTCGCTTGCGCGGATAAGCGGTATAGCATCTGATACGAGGCCGATAGGGGCGGTATCGATCATGATCACATCGTACCGGGTTTTCAGGTCTTTTATCAGGTCGTCCATCCGCTGGCTGTGTAACAGCTCAGATGGATTTGGCGGCACCGGCCCCGAAATAATCAGATCGAGGTTTACCTGGTCTGTTTTTATAATGATATCATCAATAGGCGATTGCCGCGAAAGGTAAGTGCTTAGGCCAATATCATTAGGCACCTTAAAGGTTTTGTGCAGTTTTGAGCGGCGCAGGTCGGCACCTATTAATATAACCTTTTTATCTATCAATGACAGCGTGCTTGATAAGTTAACCGCCACAAAGGATTTGCCTTCGCCGGCAACTTCAGAGGTGATACAGATAACTTTGCTGGCTTTTTCGGATGCAAGGAAGTTTAAATTCGTGCGCACAGATCTTACCGATTCGGCAAACATGGTTTTGGGTTTACTGATGGCCAAAACCTGCGAGTTATCCTCATCAATTTTATCGGGGAATTTCCTGATAACCCCTAAAATAGGCACGGAGGTGAGGCTTTCTACTGTTTCCTTATCGTAAATATAAGGGTTGAGCATTCTTATCAGTATAATTAAACCAAGACCCGCAATAATTCCAAAGATGGTTGCCGACCGGCGGATGCTGTGCTCGTCGGGCGATACGGGTGAGAAATTTGCCTGCGCCTGTTCTATAATAGTGGCCCCCGGTAAAATTCCTGCCCGGCTGATTTGCGCAGACAATTTTTTCTCGGACAAAAAGGAATAAACTTTTTCGTTTACCTCATAGGGGCGGTTTAAAGCAATCAGGTCGCGTTCTGCTACGGGGAATACAGAAATTTGCTTGTTTACAACTGCTAATTGGCCGGTCAGGTAATCTAAATTTCTTTTAACCGCCGAATAAGTGACGTTAAGACTATTTAAGGCGTTAGTTTTTATTTGCAGGATGGAACGGTTTATATCTGATATTGGCTGAGAGTTACTGTTGTATGTTTTTAAAAGTTCATACCGTTGGTTTAGTAAGTTATCAAGCCTATCTATCAATGCAATTAAAGCGGGGTCTACGTCCTTACCCGCATTGAAATTAAGGTTTACATTGTTTTTTTCTTTAGCTATCTGGTCCCTTAGCTGTTCAACAGCAATTAATTGTAGTTTTAGTATAGCCTGTTGTGTTTCAATATCCTTAGCCTTGCCAAGCGCACTCTCAGCAGAGGTGCTAACATTCATCAGCTTGTTTTTTTGCTTAAACTCAAGAATAGATTTTTCTGATCCTTTTACTGTTCCGGAAAGATACTTTAACTGATCATCAATAAAATTGATCATTTGCGTGGCCGACTGTGTTTTGCGGTTCCGGTCGTATATTAAATATTCCTTCATTATCGCATTTAACACATCCGCTGCGAATTGCGGGTTGGCATCTGTTTGTTGTAATAAAAGTATATTGGAGTTTTTTACCACCTCGCTGGTTCTTAAACCGCCCCTCACACGCCCGATAAAATCTTCAGGCATATTGAATTTAAAAAGATAAACTGTATTACTGCTTAAAGGGGCTGCCGGGGATTTAATAATAAATGTTGTCGGTCCTATAGTGATCGGGGTGTTAAAGCTATAATTTTTTGAGATCTCCTGGACGCCAGTTTTATAAGATAACTTGAAACTTGTATTATTGATCGCCTTAAGAGTGAGGATATCGCGGTAAAAATTTAAGCTGTCAAATTGTATGGTTTGTATGTCAAGGGGTTTTTGGGGGTAAATTTCACTTGTGCGCACCCGCCCTTCAATGTAAAAACTGATCGGATAATTTAAATCTCTAATAGCAGCTAAGATTACCGATGGGCTCTGTATCACAGATGTTTCGCTTTGTATTTTTGACGGGCCCCTTTCAGATGTGCTTATTACATTTACAATATCGGCAATTTCTGATTTTTTTTCTTCCAGCTTCATCGTGCCGGATGTTGCATATGTTTTTGGGGTGTACCACAAATAAACGTATGAACCGATTATGAACAGGAAAAGAGAACTCGCGATCCAATACCAGCGACTGATCAGGATCTTGCCGATTTTAAAATAATCGACCTCTTGGTTGGGTAGTTTCTTAACGATATCCTTTATTTCTTCCATTATTGCCAGACAGGGCTAATTCATCATGATATGGGCAACACTGACCGAAATAACTTAATCGACAGTCTTATAAATTACTGAGCACGCATTCCAATAATAATCACTAATTGTTTTTGAACGCTGCGTGAACTTCAAAAATACATTTTTTTTTAAACTTATAACAGCCCTTTGATAAGTCGATTTTATCTGAAATGGTTTTAATGTCGCTATAGCAAGAATTTGTTGTTTAACCGATTAATGGAAATTACGGCATTTATGAAACGCATTACCCGCAGGGACATCGGGTAGAGTTGACCGTCCGTCGAAGTTGATCGGTTTTCTGTTTCTTCGCCACGGGCCAGTGCTTGGGGATGTTCCGTAGCAGTGAAGCTAAAAAGCCTTCCTTATGACCCCGCGATTACCCATCGTATCAAAGTTTAGTAACAGGGTCCGCTTGATGATAAAAGGTAGCAAGGAATGAATAATTTGGGCGGACACCTTCTTGGGTACTGCAATTCCAAGGTGCTATATGTATATTTGTCATTGCATCAAAAAATATTTTTAATGCAAAATTCATAATTGCCTGATCATCAGTTATCGCATATCATGTGCTGTAACTGACGGGGCGAAGCTGTGTAATATCACCTACTTGAAAAGAAATGTCATAGAAATCGCCGGTCTCTCTAAAGTTTACCAACTTGGCCAGTTTGGTACAGGTAGCATATCGCGCGACATGGAACGGTACTGGGCCAGGCTTCGGGGAAAGGAAGACCCTTTTCTTAAAATTGGGGAAACAAACGACCGTGCACAAAAAAGTAAAAGCGGTGTTATCTGGAGTTTAAAAGATATCAACCTCAATATTGAGCAGGGCGATGCATTGGGAATTATAGGCCGTAATGGAGCCGGTAAAAGCACGCTGTTAAAGATTTTAAGCAGGGTTACGGCACCAACCACCGGGACTATTAAAGTGAAGGGGAGGATTGCCAGTTTGCTGGAAGTCGGCACGGGTTTCCACCCTGAGTTGAGCGGCCGGGAAAATGTTTACCTCAACGGGGCTATTCTCGGGATGCGAAAAAAGGAGATCTCAAGGCGGTTTAGTGAAATCGTAGAATTTTCCGGGGTAGAGCGTTATATAGACACACCGGTAAAACGGTACTCGTCGGGCATGTATGTCCGACTTGCCTTCGCCGTAGCGGCCCACCTCGAATCTGAGATCCTGATTGTTGATGAAGTACTCGCCGTCGGTGATGCGGAGTTTCAGCGGAAATGTTTAGGAAAGATCGGAGAAATAAGTAGTGGCGATGGCCGGACAGTGCTGTTTGTGAGTCATAATATGCAGGCTATACAGAAACTTTGCACAAAATCTTTACTGTTAAAAAATGGTATGGTTCAGCAATTCGATGATACACATTCGGTGATCGATTCTTATTTACGGGAGCAAACTGTCACTGATGCGGTCGTTCATTTTCCTATACCTGAAGATATGCATGACAGGACAGGCTACGCAACAAGGCTCCAAATCGAAAATGCCAGTGGTGAGATCGCCAAAGAAATTGCGACGGGGCAGCAATGGCAAATCAGAGTATTGTTTACAATCATCAAAAAAGCAGAACATTTCATTATTGGACTTGGTCTGAATACACTCACAGACATTGGTATCCGCACGAGCTGGAGCAAAGCCCGCTGCCTGGAGCCCGGAACCTACGAAGCAGTTTTCAAAGAGGAAAACCTGATATTTACCCCGGGAAGCTACAGCCTGACGGTTGGCCTGTCCAACTATGAACGAGCCATTCATTACATTGAAAATGCAGCAACTTTCGTGGTTTCAGATGTCGTGTCTCCTTTACTTGACAAGACGATAGTTAAGGTTAGTACAACAGGATTGATTTTAAACCCTATGGACGTGCACATCAGCCATGTCCCAACCAAATAATGGCATGAAGTTACTCAAACGGATAAAAATGAAATTTAGCAAGCCGTTGAAAACGGAATCTGCGCTCGAACAGTGGGAAAAGGCTGGCAGACCGCTGCCACCACCGCACGAAATTAAACAAAAGGTCATTTCTGATTTGCAGAAAACGTCCGGTCTACAGCTTTTTATCGAGACAGGGACTTTCATGGGAGATATGGTAGCCGCTCAAAGGTCTAATTTTAAAAAAATCTATTCCATAGAACTGGGTGAGCAGTTATTCAGGGATGCAACGGAACGTTTTAAAGATGATAAGCATATCTATATCCTTCAAGGCGACAGCAGTGACGTATTACCAGATATACTTAAAGAAGTAGCCGAGCCGGCTGTGTTTTGGCTGGACGGGCATTATTCCTCGGGGATTACCGCTCTTGGAAAAAAAGAGTGCCCTATCTATGAAGAGCTTACGGCTATTTTTAATGCCCGCCAATTCGCCCATATTCTTCTGATCGATGATGCGCGGTTATTCACGGGTGCCAATGACTACCCAACGCCGGGCGCGCTGTTCACTTTTATAAATAAACACCGTCCGGCTGCCTTTATCGAGGTAAAAGATGACATTATTCAAGTTTATATTTAGAACCGTTCAATATCCGGGTAATTTGAGGAATCTATTCAAAAAAGCTGACCAACGTTTAAAGAAATTTCACCAGCAACTGAAACTGTTTAAGGAGCTGGATGGTCAGGAACCTTCCGGTCATTACGCGCTGGAAATCAGCCCGTATCTGAACGATGCTACCGCTGAAACTTTTTTCGATGCCCATTATGTATACCATCCGGCGTGGGCGGCGAGGATCATCAAGAATAACGGGCCGGAATTGCATATTGACATTTCTTCCACCTTACATTTCTGTAGTATCCTTTCGGCTTTTGTTCAAACGAAATTTTATGATTTCAGACCGGCGGATTTGACGCTAAGCGGGTTGGATTGTCTGGCCGCGGATTTGACAGCCCTGCCATTCGCTACAGGCAGCATTGAAAGTCTCTCATGTATGCATACGATCGAACATATAGGTCTTGGGCGATATGGTGACCCGATAGATCCCCGTGGAGATCTCAAAGCAATTACCGAGCTTAAAAGAGTATGTAGTTCCGGTGGCACCCTGCTTATCGTAGTGCCTGTCGGTCAGCGGAAGATCGTTTTCAACGCACACAGGATCTATCATCCTGCTGATATCATCGGGATGATGAACGGATTCGTCCTGAAAGATTTTTCACTGGTAGATGACCAGGGTAATTATATTGAAAATGCAGCGCTCGATAAAGCCGCAGAACAAGGTTATGGCTGTGGTTGCTTTTGGTTTTTGAAGGAAAATGGTGATCGTTAAGCTACAAGGCGGGCTTGGAAACCAAATGTTCCAGTATGCCGCCGCCAGGGGGATCGCCGGACATAACAAAGCGATTTACCTGGATCTCGAAACTTTAAGAAAACATCATATGGATACACCGCATTTTACCGCGCGTTCCTATGAACTAGGTATATTTTCCGGAATGAGCGCCCGGGCGGTTCGTCCGACCCTGGTTGACTTTTTGACCAGCAATCGCCTGTTACCGCGAATTGTACGTGTTTTTTTTAAATTTCATTATATCCGGCAAAGGGAAAACGAGTTTGTGCAGGTGCCTGTTAACAGACCAGGTACCGTTGTTTATATGGACGGTTATTTTCAGTCGGAAAAATATTTTAAAATTATTGAGGCTGAACTGTTGAAAGAATTCCGCTTTCCTGTTCTCCATGCTAAAAATCGGTTAATCGAGGAAAAGATCAGATCATCAAAAAACGCGGTCAGCCTTCACGTCAGGAGGGGAGATTACCTGAAGTCAGATGTTATCCATAATATCCACGGCGTGTTGCCTGCTACTTATTACACAGAAGCGCTGGACAAACTGCGGGAACGACACGGCTCATTCGAAGTATTTGTTTTTTCTGACGATATACCATGGTGTAAGGCCAACATTATGTGCAACGGCGAAAGCGCAACTTTTGTCAGCGGGAACAACGGCGCGGAAAGCTGGATGGATATGGCCCTGATGTCTGCCTGTCGGCATCATATCATTGCAAACAGTTCCTTCAGCTGGTGGGGCGCCTGGTTATCCCCCGAAAGAGGAGATGTCCTGGCTCCGGACCGGTGGTTTAACCCGGTAAATGTAAATTTTGATATCCGGGACTTCGTTCCCCATCACTGGCAGTTGCTGCATGTTAAATAAACCGCTTATTTCGATCATTATGCCCGCCTGGAACATGCAGAATTACATAGGCGAAAGTATTGACAGTGTGCTGGCTCAAACTTACCGGCATTGGGAACTGATCATCGTGGATGATGGTTCCGTTGATAAAACAGGGGAAATCGTCAGGCATTATCTTTCAGATGGGCGGATCAAGTATTTTTATCAGCGCAATGCTGGGCCGGGACCAGCCAGAAATACAGGTATAGCAAAATCGCAAGGAGATTATATCGCCTTTCTGGATGCCGATGACCTCTGGCTGCCTGAAAAACTTGACGTTTCGTTAAAACTGATTATCGAAAGTGGCCATGATCTCATCTTCACCAATTGCTATGTATTTGAAGATGGGCACGACAGTCCAGATACTTTTAAACCAGATATGGGTGTTAACGCTGCCGTTTATAGTGGTGCATCCGGATTGTGGAGTTTTATAGAAAGTAACCGTATACCGACTCTTACAGTTTTGGTCAAAGCTGATCTGCTCAAAAAAGCAGGGCCTTTTCGTGCTATCCGGGCTGCGGAAGATTATGATATGTGGCTGCGTTTACTGGATAACGGTGCTTCATTCAGTTCAGACCCCAGGTATCTTTCAGCTTACCGTATGCGGGCCGGTTCGATCACCGCGACAGACCGGTCAGCGTTGACGGATTCGATTCGTGTTCTGAATTATTTTCGCAGGGAGCATCCGGATTATCAAAAAAAAATCACAGAACTTCTTCAGCGTAAATTTAAATATTGGCTTTATAATGGTTACCAGCCCGGATCTTTGGAATACCGAAACCTGGTAGGTAATGTTTATCCTCTGTGGACCGGCATATTATTTTCTACCTTAAGCTACATCATTCCTTTTAAATACCTCCGAAAGATCACTAATCGCCTGGTATGAATGAAAAACCATTGATTTCCATCATTGTCCCCTGTTACAATCAGGGACGGTTCTTAAGGCAGGCGCTAACAAGCATTTTGGAGCAAACCTACCCCCATTGGGAGTGCATTGTCATAAATGACGGATCTACGGATACACAAACCGCGGAAACGGCGCTGAGCTTTGCGGCCGTGGACCGGCGTTTCCTTTATAAAACACAGATCAACAGCGGGGTCAGTGCCGCCCGTAACGCAGCATTAGCCATCAGTAAAGGGGATTACATTCGCTTTCTGGATGCGGATGACTGGATTGAACCCCGCGCATTTGAATTAAGTTTATTGCATGTGGAAGACCGCAGGGTCGTTTTTAGCCAGGTGCAAACTTTCCTTCAGGAAAAACAGGTAGCAGAACCCTACTATTATCGGTTATCTGCCGACGATCTGACATTCGATAAGGTATTGACGCATTTCGGAGAACGATTTGATATCCCAATCCATTGTGCGATGATACCGGTTGCACTACTCAAAGATTTTAAATTTCATACGGGGTTGCAGGTAGGCGAGGACTGGGTGATGTGGTTACATATTTTCCGGCAGAAACCTCCCATTTTTATCCTGGACGACGCGTTGGCCTGGTATAGGAAGTGGCCTGAAAGTGCAACCTTTCAAATCTATAAGAGCCTGAGAAATCAGTTTTGGGCCGTTCAATATGTCATTAATTATTTTGATATTGATGAGTATCGCGCGGCAAAATTGAATGAACGGATACTTGACAAGCTTTTTCAGAAAATTGAGACCGCAGAGCAAAGCGAAAGGTTTATACTTGATTCCACCTCGTATAAGATCGGTTACCTGATAGTTCGCAAGCTCAGTGCGATCGTCCGTTTTTTTACCGGCTTAGTTACTATGATACGGAATAAGAAATGAAAGTTGCTTTTATTACCATTATGGATGGCCTTCCCTGGGGCGGAAGCGAGGAGCTCTGGTCGCGGACCGCGTTACATTGCCGGCAAAACGGTGATTCTGTATGGGCAGGCGTGTACAATTGGTCTGCAGATTTGCCGCAGGTCCGTAACCTGGCCGGTGCCGGTGCCCGGATTGAGTTATTTGAACGTCCTGTAAAACAACCTAAACCTTTTTACAGACGTGGTTACGAGCGGGTTTTCGGGAACCCATACGAACGAAACTTCAAGTTGAAAATCAGAGACCTGGTTGCGTTCGGGCCTGATGTGATCTGTATTTCCCAGGGCGGTACATTTAATATCAGCGCGAACTCAGGAATTTATGACTTTTTGATGCAAACAACCATTCCGTTTGTGATCATATGTCAGCACAATACGGAATTTGGCGGAGGTTTGTCCGATAGCCAGGCTTTTTATGAAAAACAGCTTTTTGATAAGGCTAGGGATGTTTTGTTTGTGGCGGAACGGAACCGGGAGATAGCGGAGCGGCAACTCGCCGGCAAATTGCATTCTGCGGCTGTGATTTCTAACCCTTTAAATACCAGGCACACAGGTATATTGCCCGTCCGGAATGACGGGACTTTGCGTATGGCTTGTGTCGCCAGGCTGGATACGGCGGTTAAAGGACAAGATATTTTGTTAGCTGCACTGAGCAGTGACGACTGGCTCATGAGGGATTTTCATTTGTCATTTTATGGAACAGGGGCTGATGAAGAGTACCTTAAACGTCTTGTCCAATTTTACGGGTTAACTGAAAAAGTAACGATCGCGGGTTTTTGCGGGGACGTAGATCATATCTGGCAACAAAATGACTTGCTCGTGTTACCGTCGATCAGTGAAGGTACACCGCTGTGCCTGGTGGAAGCGATGTTAAGCGGAAGGCCCGCTGTCGCTACGGATGTGGGCGGCGTAGATAAGTATGTGATCGACGGTAAAACCGGATACCTGGCGCCCGTTGCTTCAACGGCATGTTTACGTTTAGCGCTTGAACGTTTTTGGAAGGATCGCAAAGCCCTCCAAACGATGGGAGCTAACGCCTATCACCACGCTTATCATCTTACAGATATGGATCCTATGCAAACGCTTCGCGAAGTTTTACAAGATGCCACCCGGAGATAACCATATAAAGGGCTTGTCTGTCATTGTCTGTTGTCATAATGCTGCCCTCCGTTTGCCGGAAACATTACGCTACCTGGCTACGCAGGAGGTACCGGCCCATGTGGCATGGGAGATCATCCTGGTGGATAATGCATCAACAGACAATACACTCGAAAAGGCGCAGTTAGCATGGGATAAATGCCACTCCGGCGTGCCTTTTTCTACAACTGAAGAACACCGCCCCGGCAAAGCATTCGCGTTAAAAACAGGCGTAGCTAAAGCTGCATATGAATATATACTTATTTGTGACGACGATAATTGGCTGAACGCAGATTACATCACCAAGGCAATCAATATCCTCGATGCCGATACGACCATCGGCGCGGTTGGCGGACAGAGTTCCGCTGTTGCAGACAGTGTCCTGCCGGACTGGTTCTCTGAATTTGGATATGCGTATGCGGTGGGCAAACAAAATGAAAGATCGGCAGACCTGAAAGGTAACAGGTACCTTTGGGGCGCTGGCATGGTCTTCAGAAGATCAGCCTACCACTGGGCTTATCAAAAACATGAGGCGCTATTAAGCGGACCCGTTTCGGATCAGCTGTCGCGGGGGGAAGATGTTGAGTTTTGTATGCGGTTGACTTTACTTGGGTACCGCTTACGCTATGATGAAAGACTGTTATTCCGGCATTATATGCCCATACAAAGATTGACGATCGCCTATAAAGAGAAATTATTTAAAATCCATTCCTATGAAACCCTGGTCTTGGACATGTATATCCTGCAGATCAGGCTCGCCGGTCTTCCTGCTTTGCGAAAAATGATGGTAATGTTGCTGAGCATCGTCAAATATGCACTCTGTTATACGGGCGTGAGCGGCCGATGGAACAAAGGTCATGAGGCAAAACTCGTCTATCTGGCCAGCGGATTACGCCTGCAGCAAGTTCCCGGTGAGGCTGAGGTGATCAGAGCTATTTATTTACAAAAGAATAGAGAGCGGGATGCATATTTATAAACATTCTCATTTTTTACCTGATGGAAATGGTCACGGAGGAAGCCGGCGAACCGCGCAGATCAATGAACTGCTGGATGATGCGGATATTGCTTATCAAGAGGCGGAAATGGAGGGGGTAACCGCGGGCTTTCGTAAGGTCTCGTGCTATTTAAAAGGCCTGTTTCATCGGGGACGCCTAGGTATCCGTCTGAAGAACGATTATGCAATCGGGCGTTACCTCGCGCTTTTTGAGCGGTTTGTAAAGGCCAGAAAACCGGATGTTTTCATACAGGAATCAACCGGTGGTCACCATTTGTTGCTGAGCGGCGTGCTCAAAGAAAATCATATCCCCTCTGTCGCCCTTCCTCATAACCTGGAGTCTTTGGTCCCCGGCACAAAAAGCGTTCTTTCCGGTCATGTATCTCCCGGGTGGCTGGCAGAGGAAGTTAAATACCTCAGTTATTATGATCATGTGTTTACCATCTCCAGAGAAGAGGCGTGGCTGCTTTCCAATTTTGGGCTGCAGGCTACCTGTCTGCCGTATTATCCGGTAAGACAGACCGAAAGGTTTTTGACAAGCTTACGTTACCAGAGAGGCCGGTCAGGAAAAAAAACAGGCCCAAAAAAAGAGGTGTTATTGCTTGGTACTTTTTATAATGTGCCGACTGCCGAAGGATACATCGAACTCATTCAACAAATCGGGCAGACAGGGAGGATGATCATTAACGTCGCCGGTTATGGTTCCGAACAGCTGGAAAAAGTATTCAAAAGTGATCATATCCGCATATGGGGGAGTATAGATAACGAAAAACTTGGTGCACTGATCATTCAATGTGATTGCGCTATTGTCCATCAGCAGCCCTCCAGCGGCGCCCTGACCAGGATAATCGAAATGCTTATTGCAGGCCTTCCGGTGCTGGCCAATATTCACGCGGCCCGCAGCCATTTCGATTATCGCGGTGAACTGATGATCTATCAGTCCTACAGCCAGCTGTTCGAATTGCTGGAAAAAGATATGCCGGTACCTGCCATGCCGGAGCGCCCGGCTGAAGAGTTTTTTTTTGTTGAGTATGTCCGTTCTTTGATGCAACGGCGCAAAACGGTCATCTAACCGCTATTATTATCTATGCGAATAGCTTATTTATCTTTTGAATACCCGTCAGGGATAAGCGGCGGCGGGATCGGGACTTATATCGGGCAGGTCAGCAGGCTTATGGCCGAACGCGGCCATGCAGTTGAGGTCTTTACGGCTGCTCCGGCAAACAAGAGCTTTTCGGCGTCTGAAAATGGATGCCTGATAAATTTTGTACCGGTTTCCGGGCGACGGTCCTTTCCGGAGGATGTCCTTTCCACCTTTAGGGGTCGGCACGATTTATATCCGTTTGATTTGATCGAGTCGCCGGAATATGGTGCTGATGCGATTGCGATAAAAAAAGAGTATCCTCATCTTCCTTTGATTTTGAAATTGCATACGCCGTCTTTTCTGACGGCAGCGCTCAATGCCTATAAGCGGCGACCTGTAGATAAAATACGTTATGTGGCCGGGGCATTGTTAAGACTGCAGCGGGTCAACCCTTATTGGCGTTACAGGAAAGCGGGTGACCCGGAATACAGCCTGTACAAAATGGCAGATGCGGTTTCCTCCCCCTCCAATAGCCTGGCAGAGATCGTTTCCAGGAAATGGGGGCAAAGGCAGATCGATATTATACCGTATCCTTTTGAAAAAAAGATGCAAACTGATTTTCATAGCGCTACACCGGATTCGCCATTTATCGTCACATTTATTGGCCGGATCGAAAGGCGTAAAGGTGTGGCCGATCTGATCAAAGCAATACCTGCCATCATAAAACGACATCCTGATACGGTTTTCCGGCTTGTCGGTGAGGCCGTACCTTCTCCTCAGCGGGGATTGATGATGGACGAATATTTGCGAAATATGGCCGGCCGGTATGCGCACCTGTTGGAATTTACAGGTCTGTTGCCTCAGCAGGCTATTCCGGAAATGATCCGGCAAAGCCATGTCTGTATCTTCCCGAGCCTGTGGGAAAATTTCCCTAACGTGTGCCTGGAAGCCATGTTGGAGGGCAAAGCCGTTATTGGAACGGGTAATGGGGGGATGGCTGATATGATCAGTGATGGAAGCGATGGACTACTGATCCCCCCGGGGAAACCAGGTGCTATCGCCTGTGCGGTAAACAGGCTTGGTTCGGACAGAGCGTTATTGGATCGACTTGGCAAAAATGCCAGGCAGACGGTGTTGGCAAAATATAATGGTGAAACGATAGGCGCTCTGAACGAGAGTTTTTATTATAAAACCCTGGCGGCATGCAGGAAGTAAAGGTATCCGTTATCATATGTACCCATAACCCGGACCGGAGAATTATCCGTGAGGTACTGGGCGCCCTTGCTCTTCAAACACTGGAACGTCAGTATTGGGAACTGATCGTTGTAGATAATAATAGTGGTATTCCGGTGCGGGAGTTGATAAATATAGACTGGCACCCCCTGGCGCAAATTATACATGAGGCGCGGCCCGGTTTAGTTTTTGCGCGTATAGCGGGGTTCAAAGCGTGTACGACCGGTTCCCTTATGGTTTTTATTGATGATGACAATGTAGCCGATCCGATGTACCTGGAGCTGGCCATGGCTTTTAGCGGGTTAAACGGGCAGGTCGGCTGTTTCGGGGGCAGGTCGGTGCCCGAATTTGAGACACCGCCACCCGACTGGTTGAACGAGACGGGTATCAGTTTGGGATGTCAGGAATTCGGTGACGAAACTTATGTATCTGATTACGCAGCTGCGGACTTTCGTCTCATTCGTTACCCGGAAAAGGCACCGATCGGTACGGGCATGGTTATGCTTTACACGGCGTTTGACGCTTATTTGAAAACCGTGAACCCTCAGAAATTAAATCTTGGGAGAAAGGGCAATGCGCTGGATTCAGGCGAAGATAATGATATCGTTATGTCTGTCATAAAAAACGGGTACGAGATCGCCTACTATCCGAAACTGTTGATTCTGCATAAAATACCGGCCCGCCGGTATTCTTTTGATTATATTAAAGAAATGGCGTTTAAAAGTAACCTGTCCTGGATGCGTGTCTTAACGATGCACGGGGTAAATCCACATCGCCGTATAGCCACCTGGACCGTTACATTGAGACAATTAAAAGCCTGGTTTGTATTGTCCGCCTGGAAAAGCAAACTAAATTATATAAAATGGCGCGGCGCATGCGGCGCATTCGAGGGACTTACAAAATAATGCACAGAGAAAATATTCCAATAAAACAAATCCCTTTACCGGATTATGAGCTGTATCGTGCGCAACTGTGCGCAGCAAATCATCTGGTTTTACCCCTGCGCCCTGTCATGTTTCGGCCTGAAGGGATCCTGTCCGTCTTACCGCTTCCTTTGAAAAAAGGGCAAACCGGTTGGCCATGGGACAAGGAATCCGCGGTGTGTTTTACCGGGGCTGACCATAGTCCGAAGATATCTGTGGTCATCCCAAGTTTTAACCAGGGCGACTTTATCGAAGAAACCCTCCGATCGGTGTTGCTTCAGAATTATCCCCTTCTGGAATTGATCGTAATGGATGGCGCGTCGAATGATGCAACGCATCAGGTGCTGGATCACTACCGGGATTTTATCGGCCTGGCCATATCGGAAAAGGACCGCGGTCAGTCACACGCCCTGAACAAGGGGTTTGCTGTCGCCTCCGGTTCCCTTTATTTTTGGTTGAATAGCGATGATTTTCTGACGATGGATAGCTTTAACCGGATCGTTCCTGAATTTATGGGTGACCCCGGCCTCGACATTGCTTACGGTCACGGCCTCATCACCGATGAAACCGGTCAATTGCGTTTTGAATACGCGCCGCTGGTTAAAGACCGTTACCTGCGATTCGGCGGAATTGTGTTGTCGCATTCCGTTATGTGGCGGGAACGTGTTCATTGCCGTATTTGGGAAGATCTTCAATGCGCTATGGATGCAGAGCTGTGGCTAAGGCTGTTCCCGGGAAGGAAATCAAAACACTTGTATTTCCCGATTGGCGTTTTCAGGAAGCATGCGGATCAAAAAACCTCGCTTTCCACGATGGTAGCGAAATGGGACAGGGATTTCCAGCAATTTATTTGGCCAGCGTATACAGCGATCGATGCAAAGAGCTGGCGTCGGCGGAAGATGGAATTCCGGTTAGTCCAACGCCTGCATCAATGCCTACATCCCTACAAATTTACCCGGAAGCGTGGATAACAGAAATCATTTCCTTGACGTGATGCGTTTTTTAGCCGCCCTTGGAGTTGCATTTTTTCATTTTAATGAATCCATCAGCTATATTGACAGCCCCTATCGTCACATCCTGAAGCTGGGCTATGTGGGCGTGCCGGTCTTTTTTGTCATCAGTGGTTATTGCATCGCATTTTCGGCAGACCGTTCTAACGGTTGCGGGGATTTTTTAATCAGGAGATTTTTCCGCATTTACCCGCCGTACCTGCTGAGCCTCGCCATTACCTTGCTGTCGATTTTTTTGTTTAAGCAAATCACGGGGTATAACAGTGTTGCGACTTTACCAAAGGATGGCTATAGCGTTATCTGCACCTTGTTGCTGCTCACTAAACCTTTGACCCGGATCGACGGTATCAACTGGGTTTACTGGACGCTGACATTGGAAGCGATCTTTTATATTTTCGCCGGAATTGCAAGGGCTTTTCCCGAGCGGTTTCGGCTTCCGTTCTTTGTGTCCCTGTCTGTGATCGGGTGGCTTTTACCGGCAGGAGACACGGGTATTTCGGCCATCTTTAAATATTGGCCGGTTTTTTCACTCGGCATTTGTGTTTATTACCTTCAGAAGCAAAGGCAGTATTTATGGTCGGTTCTGTTGGCGGGCCTCAACCTGTCGTGGCTTATTTACGCATTTTTAATGGCCGGAGGCGGACCTTATTTTTATGTTTCGGTTTTTACAGGGGCATGCATTTTTTTAAGCTTCAGATATCGCATGCCAAAGACCTGGCTGAGTACTTTAGGGGATTATTCGTATTCTGTTTACCTCTTACACGTTCCTATCGCCGTCTACCTGATGGGGCTGCTGAAATCGCCGTTTATACAAAAACACCTGGCTGCCAATATGATCTTTGATATTATTTGCTACCTGGTGACACTTGTATTCGCCTTCTTATTCTTCAAATGGGTTGAATTGCCATCCATCAGGTATGGTAAAACGGTTTCAAAGAGATTTACGGATAACCCACTACCTTATCGCCCATGAAAAGTTTACAATGGATAATTGATACCGTTTACCGGAACCCGCGAGCAAGATTATCAAGGTTCCGGCGTTTTGGCGGATATCTTGAATATAAGAAGATGCTGGCCGGTGAGGCAGCTATGGAAAATTACGCGGAGCGACTACCTCCTGTTCAATCATTTGACTACGGATACCCGGTTTTCTTCCTCACCGGTCAGAAATACTTTCACCAAACACTTTATTGCATACGTTCTCTCAGCCTGGTGACCGGGAAGCGGCTGCGGATCACTATAGTAGACGACGGGAGCTTCGACAGCGGACTTATCAGTCGCGTTAACAGGCAATTGCCCGGAGCTGCCGTGATCACCCGGGAAGCAATTGATCAGCAATTAAACGAGTTGTTGCCGGCGGAGATCTTCCCTCATCTTCGCTCGCGAAGGGAGGTGTATCCGCATTTACGCAAACTGACGGATGTCCATACCATCTCATCCGTTTCTGACTGGAAATTAGTACTTGACTCAGACATGCTTTTCTGGCGGGAACCGCTTGAGATCATTAATTGGCTGGAAAACGCGGACAGGCCGGTTTACATGACGGACTGTGCGGAATGCTACGGGTATTCCAGGGAATCGATGGAGGCATTAACCGGCTACGGGGTGCCGCTAAAACTTAATGTGGGCGTGATAGGATTGAACAGCGCGTCAATAGATTGGGAACAGGTGGACTATTGGATCGGGAAACTGGAACAGACGCAGGGTACCAGTTATTTCCTGGAGCAGGCCTTAACTGCCATGTTGATCGGTACCAAGCCGAGCCTGGTCCTTCCCGCCCGGACCTATCAAGTCAATCCGGCTGCCGGTGAGCCGGATAAGGAATGTATTTTGCGACATTACGTTGACCTCTCTAAAAAAGATTATTTTAACCGGGCATGGCGGAAATTGTAAATAACATGGTGGTTCAATCGCTGTGGATAGGTTCAGAATTATCCAAAGTCGAACAATTGTGTATACGTTCATTTATAGATCATGGTCACCATTTTCACCTTTACGTTTATCAAGAAGTAGCGGGTGTACCACCGGGAACGACGTTGCTAGATGCTCGCTGTGTTTTGCCGGAAGAAGCGATTTTTAGTTACCCGGATGGTTGGGGAAAAGGATCTTTCGCAGGTTTCGCCGATCATTTCCGCGTGGAACTTATTCATCAGCTCGGCGGATGGTGGGTTGACATGGACGTGGTTTGCCTGCGGCCGTTTGAGCTCGGGCAGAATACCGTGATCTGTTCCAGCTTTGAGGGTGAGCATGGTGTGCTGGTCAATGCTAATATCTTTAAAATGCCCGCAGGCAACAGACTGACAGGCGAATGCCTTAACCGATTGCACCAGATAGATATCAAAAATGCCTATTTTGGTGAGGCTGGCCCGATTTTGTTTCAACATGTCGTGCGGGACCTGAATTTGGAAAAACAGGTTGTCCCTTATCATTTTTTCAACCCGATATACTGGCGTTATACGAACGAATTGATCTTGGGGATACAAAGTTTGGGCGACCGCCTAAAAGAGTCGATCAGGCCATTTTTGCGGGCGGACACAATGCAGGGGCGTCGTGTTTTGCATGATTCTTACGCTGTCCACCTTTGGAACGAAGTATGGCGTCAGGGAAACCTGGATAAAAACGGACATTACCGGCCATCGAGTCTATTTGAAAAATTAAAGCGTAAACATGGCGTTAAGTGAAGATTTAACCGGTAACCCGCTGGTATCCATTTGTATGCCCGCTTTTAACGCCGTCAGCTATATTGCACAGGCCATTGAATCAGTTTTAAGACAATCGTATACCGACTGGGAACTGATTATCGTCAACGATGGCTCTACGGATAATACGGATGCCGTTTTACAACGTTTTGTTGACAAACGTATAAGGATCTATGAGCAGTCCAATGAAGGGCAATCTGCAGCAGCCAATAAAGCCTTTAATTTTGCGAAGGGGCAGCTAATTAAATTTATGGATGCGGATGACCTGCTGTCTCCGGATTTTATTTTTCATCAGGTGTCCGCTATAAGAGGACGAACGGATGTGATAGCTGTTTCTTCATGGGGCCGTTTTTACCATGGTGACCTGTCGTCCTTCGTTATCAGTGATCAGCTTATTTTTAAGGAGATATCCCCGTTAAAGTGGGTGGTTTCCAACATGGAGGGGCGTCAAGCCATGATGCAATGTGCGTTGTGGCTTATCCCGAAACAACTGCTGCAGCGATCCGGCCTTTGGGACCAAACCTTATCGCTGATCAATGACTTTGAGTTTTTTATAAGAGTATTGCTAAAGGCTGTGACAATTGTGTCTTCCCCTCAGGCGATCCTTTATTATCGGAGCGGTGACGGTAATTCATTATCTGCCTTGAGGTCGGAAGCGCATGTAGACTCTGCATTCCGTTCGATCGAATTGGGTAACGGACATTTACTTCGTTATGAAAACAGCGGGGTAACCAGGAAGATCGCGGCCAATAACTTTCTTTATTTTATATATGATATATATCCGTCGTACCCGGAGTTAATTGTCAGGGCTGAACAACATGTTCGCTCTTTGGGCGGCGGGGACGTGCCTTTCCCGGCCGGCGGCTATACCAAAGTCCTGGCCGGCTTAATAGGCTGGAAATTAACTAAGAAAATAAAAAAACGATTCCTTTAATGCCACGCTGCAGGATCTACCTTTTTACATACAACCGTCATGATCTTTTACCACGCGCGCTCAATAGTTTGATAAACCAAACATTTGATGACTGGACCTGTGAACTGCACAATGATATGCCGTGTGATGATTTTCCTGAGACCTGCGTGCAGCGCCTGGGAGACGCGCGGATCAAAGTCGTAAATCACCCGGAGAACCTGGGGATGGTCGGGTCATTCAACCTGGCATTTGGCCCGTGTACGGAAGACTTTGTTTCTATCCTGGAAGATGATAACTGGTGGGAGCCTGATTTTTTGGAAAAAATGCTACAGGTCATGAACCGGAATCCCGGCGTGCAGGTAGCATGGGCGAACATGAGGCTCCATCAGGAACTGGAGGACGGTAGCTGGAAAAACCTGCAGCGAACGATATGGCCTGCAGGTCAACCCTCTTCTACAACAGACTTTAATTTTCCGGTCGCCCGGCAGGCCTGTATACCGCTGCATTCCAATGGCGCTATGTTGATCAGAAATATAGACCTGCAACGTTTGCAGACACCGGGTAAGTTGCGGGCAGATTTTGTGGAACATGTCCGGGAGCGCGCTTTCAGGCAACCATTAGTACTGGTCCACGAACCGCTGGCAAATTTTGCGGTAACCAGGAGATCGGCCCGGCCGGGAAATACGGATGGGATAGCTGAGCATTATTTTCTGCTGCTTTGCAGTTTTTTTTCCTATGCGGGAAAGGACCGGCAGCTGGTGTGCGGCATATGGGAGAAGATCAGGCAAAGCCCTGTAATGGCAACTCATAATTTGATCTATGCCGGTATTTTCGATAAGCATTGCCGCAGTTTATTAAAAGAAGCCGGGATAAATGACTGGCTGTTTTTTATAGCTTTCCAGGTACGGCACCCGTCTATGCTGGTCAAAATCAGGAGATCCAAAAAGAAATACCCGGAATTGTGGGAATACTTAAATTTGCGCACCGCTGAGCAATTCACGGTTCACGCTAAAAAGAAGACATTTTGAAAATAGCTTTAACAGCAGATCCGTTTATCCCGGTACCACCTAGGTTGTATGGGGGGATAGAGCGGATGATAGATATACTGATCAGACATTATCTCAAGAAGGGACATCAGGTGAGTTTGTTCGCTCATGCAGCGTCCGTCACTGAGGCACACTTGTTCCCCTATGCCACAGAGGGGAACAGCCTGGCCGATATTTTTAGAAACATCCGGTTGATATGGAAAGAATTACAGGGATCGGACTACGATGTACTTCATAGTTTTGGCCGTATGGCCTACATGGCCCCGGTCATGCCTCAGAAACAGTTGAAAATTATGAGTTACCAGCGGGAACCAACGATTGGCCAGATACGCCGCAGTCAGCACCTTGCGCGGAAAAATTCTTTATTTTTCACGGGCTGCAGCGATTATATCAGCCGGCAGATATCGCCGTATGCGCATTGCTCGACGATCTATAACTGTGCCGAAAAAGACAAATATCGATTTACGGCACAGCTAAACGCTGATGCCCCGCTCGTATTCCTGGGCCGTATAGAACCGATAAAAGGGGTGGAACAGGCCATAGCGCTTGCTCAAAGGACACAAAAGAAGCTCATTATTGCGGGTAACGTGCCGCGCGGGCAGGAAGAATATTTCAGGGAAAGGATCCAGCCTCATTTTGGTCCTTCCGTAATGTATGCGGGTCCGGTAGATGACGAGCAAAAGAACGATCTCTTAAACCACGCTCTGGCGTTGTTGTTTCCAATCCAATGGAATGAGCCGTTTGGAATTGTAATGGTTGAGGCGATGGCTTGCGGTACGCCCGTAATCGCTTTTGGCCGGGGAGCTGTTCCGGAGGTGATCTCACATGGTATCAACGGTTTTTACGCCGACACGATAGAAGAACTGGCCGGCTATATCGAACAGGTCGGTAAGCTGTCCAGGCAAACCGTGCGGATAATGTTTGAAAATAAGTTTTCGGCAGAGGTAATCGGAGATGAATACCTCGCCCTGTATAAAAGATTGTTACCTATCTGAAACTATGATGTCGTCATTATCAACAGCGGAAATTACCCTGCAAATCAATTTGTCGCCGGGCGATCGTCACTACGCGCACCTGACCATACCGGCTTTGGTGGCCCGGCATGAAGATATTAAGCAGCGGCTACTCGTGGTGGACTGCTGCCGCCCTCAAAAAACCAAGTTGGTCGATAGTGACAGCAAATACCCCTTGCCGGCGTTTTTGGCCCAGGTAGAAGAGATTATCAGCTTAAGCGAAGGTTTTTTGAAAGAAGGCCTTGTTTCGGAGGTGATCTATCTCCAACCCGGTGCACCGATTTTTAAACAGCTCTCGTCAAAATACCTTAACGGGGCCTATGCTTGTACGCACAGTGCCGGCGGGACGGCTAATATGAGTTACTGGGCGGCAATGGAAATACCACAGACCCGTTACATTATACATTTCGATGCTGATATGTTATTTTACCAGAAACCGGGCTATTCCTGGTATCAGGAGGCGGTAGCTTATCTTCAGGAGGAGCCCGGCGCGATCTTCGCCGTTCCGCGCCTGTGCCCGCCTGTGGATGGGGGCGGGCCGGATGCGCCTTCGCTACAGGAGGGCAGACCGTTTCAATCTTTTACCGGCTATTGGATGAACGACTGGTTCTCCACCCGGCTGTTTTTACTGGACAAAGTGCGCCTGCAGGCGCGCTTGCCTTTGGTCAAAGGGTGGTTAAAAGGAGAACTATTAGCAAGAAAATATTTAAAGAGGGCGTACCCGCTTGATCCTGAGATCATCCTGGCCAGATCGCTTTGGACAACAAAAGACCGGCGGATCATCTTAAAGAACAGCGATGCATGGGCGCTGCACCCTCCGGAAAAGGGCGAATATTTTTTAGAACTGCTTCCGCATATGTTGAAGCGTATCGCTGACGGTAAGGCACCCCTGCAACAGCAGGGAAGAGAAGACGTTATTTTAAATGCCTGGAAATCAAATGGAGCATGACACCGGTTGCTAAATCTATTGTACTGATCACATCCGGGCAGCCTTCGATCAATCCCCGCCTGGTAAAAGAGGCCGACGCTTTACACAGTGCGGGATACCGGGTAACGGTCTTGTACCAGTTTTGGTCACACTGGGCTGATCATTTTGATACCGGACTGTTGGATAACAAAGCCTGGGAAAGCATACAGATCGGCGGCAGCCCGCGGCGGAACAGGGCGACTTACCTGGTCACGCGTGTACTTCATAAAGTTTTTCGGACGGTTTGCCGGCTTTCCGGGTTTACCATGGGAAGGGCGGAAGCGTCATTAGGCCGTTGTACCGAACTTTTATATGCGGCGGCTGTAAAGATCCCGGCTGATCTTTATATTGCGCATAACCTGGCTGCTTTGGCGCCTGCGGTAAGAGCCGCGAAAAGTCGTGGCGTCAAGTGCGGTTTTGACGCAGAGGATTTTCACCGGAACGAGGTCGCTGATGCGCCGTCGGATTTTGACGTACGGATCAAAACTTTTATCGAACAAAAATATTTTTGGCAGCTGGATCATTTTACGGCCAGCAGTCCGTTGATCGCTTCCAGGTACGCTGCTTTGTTTCCAAAACTTCACATCACGGTTATCAGGAATGTTTTTCCGAGAAAGGAGTGCCCTGCCTACCGGGAAGCCAGTGTGGGAGAGCCGTTGCGACTATTCTGGTTTTCTCAAACGCTGAATGAGAACAGGGGGATCGAGGAAATAATTGACGCCTTGAAGCTCATTGAAAATCCAACTGAGCTGCATCTGTTAGGTTACTGTACCGAAGCCTACCGGCAACAAATCATGGGTTATGCCGCGTCTGCCGGTGTTGACGAGCGGTTGATCTGTTTGCATGCGCCGGTATCGCCAACGGAGCTAATGGGTGTCGCTTCAAAGTTTGACATCGGTATCGCCGCTGAAACAGGCATCCCTGCCAACCGGGAAATTTGTCTGACGAATAAATTATTCACCTATATACAATCTGGCTTGCTGCTGCTGGCCAGCGATACAAGTGCACAATCTTTATTTTTACAGGAATATCCGCAAACCGGCTCCATCTACCGAAGGGCTGACCCCCGCTCCCTGGCTTACCAGATCAGCCGGTATTTAAAGGAGCCGTCTGCGTTGCAAGGGATCCGGAAAGCAAATTACCTGTTGGGGCAGGCAAGTATGAACTGGGAGACCGAACAGGTATCGTTTTTGACTGAGATCTCCAAAACTTTAGCGGCTTCATGAAAAGCGTCCTGATCATATCACCCTATTTTCCGCCTGTCAACGCAGCAGATATGCAACGTGTACGGATGAGCCTGCCCTATTTTGAACAGTTTGGCTGGACAGCCGAGGTGGTAGCGGTTGACCCGCGTTATACCGTTATATCACGGGATCCGCTTCTTCAGGAAACTATTCCCCCTCACATAAAAATTCATTACGTCAAGGCCTTAAATGTCGCTGTCACCGGGAAGTTTGGCCTGGGTAGTATCGCTTTACGGGCATTGCCATTTTACAAACGATTTGTTGACCGGCTCCTGCGGAAAAAACACTACGACCTGATCTATTTTTCGACAACACAATTTCCGGTTTGCATCCTGGGAGCACACTGGAAAAAAAAATTCGGAGTTCCCTATGTGATCGACATGCAGGATCCCTGGCATACGGATTATTATCAGGATAAACCACGGACCCTTCGTCCGAAAAAATATTGGTTTTCCTATCGCCTCAATAAACGATTGGAAAAGGCCACAATGATGACGGTAGACGGTTTGATCAGCGTGTCGGATACCTATATTGAAACACTTAAAACACGTTATCCGGTTATCAGTGGTATACCCGCGGCAACGATCACTTTCGGTGCTTTCGATGCTGATCTTGTCATTGCCCGGCAACATGCGGCTGAATTTCGGCCCGTGCTTGCAACGACAACCACTAATGTCGTGTATGTCGGCCGTGGAGGAAGCGATATGCATCAGGCGGTCAGCAGGCTTCTGTCAGGTTTCTCCCTCGGCCTGAAAGAGAACTTCACCCTCTTCGACAATATCAGGCTATATTTTATTGGCACCAGCTACGCCCCAAAAGGAGAGGGGGAACCAAGCATCATGCCGCTGGTAAGTCAGTTCCGGCTTGAAAAGTATGTTATTGAGTTGACCGACAGGATCGGTTTTTTTGAAACACTGGTAACGCTCGACCGGGCTGACGCGCTTTTTATGCCCGGATCTGACGCCCCGGGATATACGCCCTCAAAAATTTATCCCTATCTGCTGAATTTTAAGCCTCTGTTGGCTATATTTAGTGCGGGCAGCTCTGCTTTAAAGGTGCTTAGGGAGTATGGTGTTCCATGTGCGTTCGATCCCGATCAGGCAAGCCCCGAAGCGGTAGCTTCATTTCTGTCCGCATGTGGCAGCGGCTCTTTTAAAACGAGTGAATACGACCGCAATGCGATCAGCCGATATTCTGCACAAACGCTGACCGGTGAGCAATGTAAACTTTTCGAACAAGTCGCCGTTCGACATTTAAAATCAAAGAAAAACCGCTGATGCAACGCCTGGCTATTATTACCACACACCCTGTACAATATTACGCGCCAATATTCCAACTGCTTCGATCCAGGGAGCGTATCGCGATCAAGGTGTTTTACACTGCGGGGGAATCCGGGAACAGTTTCGACCGCGATTTTGGAAAGGACATTGTATGGGATTTGCCGCTACTATCAGGTTATGCGTACGAGTGGGTGGTCAATAAGGCCGGAGACCCGGGTACGCACCATTTCAACGGGGTCGTTACGCCCGGGCTTAAAAAACAGGTGATGGACTGGGATCCGCACGCTGTGCTCATCATTGGCTGGGCTTACCGTAGCCATCTTTCTGCCCTGCGCTATTTTAAGAACAGGATCCCGGTACTTTTTCGGGGTGATTCTACGTTGCTTGATGAGCGCGGCGGGCTAAGGTCCGGACTGAAAAAGATCGCCCTAAGCTGGATTTACCGGCATATTGACCTGGCTTTTTACACCGGGCAGCAAAATAAATCGTACTTCCTGGCCTACGGTGTTCCGGAAAAAAAGCTCATTTTTGCGCCACATGCCGTTGATAATGAAAGATTTTATCATTCGGAAAAAGGGAAAGTAAACCTGCTCAGGCAGCAATTCATGATCAATGATAACGATATTCTGGTGTTGTTTGCGGGCAAATTCACCGAAAAGAAAAGTCCGCTGACCCTGCTGAAAGCTTTTCAGCAACTGGGGAAACCCGGCCTGCACCTGCTCTTTGCCGGGAATGGCGTTCTGGAAGATGAACTGATGGCGGCATCTGCTCATGATAAACGTATTCATTTTCTGGGCTTTCAGAACCAGTCTGTAATGCCTGCGCTCTACCAGTCAGCTGATTTGTTTTGCCTGCCGTCATCCGGGCCGGGTGAGAGCTGGGGGCTGGCGGTGAATGAGGCCATGGCCGCCGGTAAGGCAGTACTGGTTTCAGACAAAGCGGGTTGCGCGGCAGACCTGGTGAAAAATGAAACCAG